>Ga0115011_10000018_pt1 | contig 179318 bp, 232 predicted proteins | sample TroAtlMetagenome_2_FD_88705 | JGI IMG/M metagenome (GOLD analysis project Ga0115011, IMG submission 88705) | Marine eukaryotic phytoplankton communities from Atlantic Ocean - Tropical Atlantic ANT8 Metagenome | ecosystem: Environmental > Aquatic > Marine > Oceanic | place: Tropical Atlantic... | reverse complement strand
CTGCTTACGGCACCTTCTAAGCAATGAGTTAAGGCATCAAGTGCCACGACCTTACTTATTTTTTCTGGTAGTGTAAGTGCTAATGTAGGGTCTACTATAATAACATCTGGTTGAACTCCTTTATCATATACACTTTTCTTTGTGTGGTCTGGTCTTACAATCATAAAACCTTTTGTAAGTTCTGTTCCAGCATAAGTTGTAGGTACTAATATAAGACTTGGTCTAGTAGTAAGGTTTTCATACACTATTGCTTTTGCTAGGTCAATAACACTACCACCACCTATTGCAATAATAGTATCTGCTTGACTATTTCTAAATGCTCTAGTGGCTTCTTTAACACTTTCTTCTGTAGGATCTGTAAAACTATTCAAGTAAAATACAACATTATCAAATCTTGCATTATCTACTACGTGATTAATTTTGTCTTGGTCTAAACTGCTTGTTGCAATAATAAAGACTTTAGATATGTTAAGTTCTGTTTTTAAGTCTTTAAGGAATATGTTGAACGAATCTTTTTCAATAATAATGTCAACATCTTGTTCTGTAAATCTAGCCATCCTTCTGTAGGGCAATCATAAAAAAGTCTTCTTCTAAATCTTCCCTATCCCAATTTGTATTATAGTATTTTTCTGTTTTACAACCTTTTGCTTTTACCCAAGCATCTGTGCTACGTCTAATGTTTGCTTTATTATAATCAGGTATAATCATTACACCACCTGGTTGTAATGCCCAATACCATAACTTAATTGTTTCTGATATAACCATTTCTACTGTATTAGGACTTTGTTCTAAACGCCAAGGTAAATTTACATACACTAAATCGTATGGGCCGTTTTCTTCTATACTGGGTTGATTAACTTCTAAAGGAGTAGTGCTATGGAACATAACATCTTCTACTTCTCTATATTCTAATTGTTCTATTAGGTCTTGTTTGTGTTCTTTGCCTCTAGGGTGTAAGTCATATACATCATGTGAATGTATTATAACATCAGTCATGCTTCTAATTTTATCAAGTGTACTTGATTTAGTTTGCATGAATTCGTTTAATAAAATTTGAGATTCACTTAATGCCGCATAATTCATTAAGACCATAAAGTGGTCTTCAGCCAAATCGTGATTAAGTTCCTTTTCCTCTATTAGGTGCATTTACCACTTCTTAACAATATGGAAGTCGAAAGGTTTTGTAGTTTTGATTTCCATTGGATGACCATCTAAATCAACACCAATAAAATGTGTTTGTGTTTTCTTTGATATACTTTTTAAATTAAATACCTTTTTACTTCTTGTTGTAGTTTGAGTGTTGTCTTCCAAGTTTGTTACTACTTGGTCCTCGAACCATACTGTTACTTCGTAATGCTCGACCCATAAGCCGTGCCACCAATCTTTAATACGATTTATTACAGTATTCATGCCATTCTCCTATAAACTGTTCATTTCTAACTCAACCAATGTAGCCGCTAAATTAATTTCTGGATCTGCTACTGCTACACTTTTAGCAATACCATTTCTGATAATAACTATTGCTTGGTCTTGTTTTAAATCTGTGTCTCCCCACAGATTAATATTTCTGTACATAAACTTGTACACTTCTTCATACTCTTCAGGTCTTGCCTGGCTCACTATCATTGTTCTTGCTTCTTTATATTTACCTGCTTTAAATAACTCTATTGCTGTGAGCATCCAATCTGATGTGTTACCATCTCCGTCCTGTGGTTTCTGTAATACATTATCAACTACATTCTGTTGTGTTAAATTAATTGCTTTACGCAAATCAGGATATGTTGCTTGAACATAAGTGTCTAGTGTTTCTAAATCTACTTCAACACCTTCTTCTATACAAATTGTTGCAATACGAGCCGTAAACTCTTTGATGTCTAATTTTTCAATATGGAATCCTTGACATCTACTATGTAATGCTGGTATGATTCTTTGTGGGTAGTTACAAGTTAAAATAAATCTGCAACTTGTGTGATATGTTTCCATAACACCACGTAAAGCCGCCTGTCCGTTAGGAGTAATATAGTCTGCCTCATCTAGCAATACATATTTCATATCACCAAAAGGCATTGTGCTACTAAAGTTAGTAATTTTACTTCTAATAGTGTCTACACTATTTTCGTTAGATGCATTTATTTCTAGTATATCCATACTGTCTACATCTAACTCCTGCAATAGCACTTTTGCAAGTGTTGTCTTTCCTGTGCCAGGGGCACCGCTGAACAATAGATGTGGTAATGCCCCATCTACTTTCCAACCAGTTACTTGCTTACGTTGATTATCGTCTCTGAATACATAAGTATCTATGCTACTAGGACGATATTTCTCTACCCACAAATCTTTCATATTTTTTTTAGTTCCTAGGTAAAATAGTTATCGCTTCAACATCGTCATAACTACCATTCTTGGTAAACTTCCTAGTGATTGTAGTACGTTTCATACCTGCATCCACATGTTCAAATGTAACGAACTCTTGTTGTACTAGTCCGTCCCTTGGTTGTTCAAAAATCATATCATTTTTATAATCTGACACTACTCTTGCTCCTTTTTTGAAAGTTGCTGATGTATTAAATTCTTTGCTCATTTAAGCCTCCATTTTTTGTATGTTCTAATTATACACTTCTCTAGAACTAAAGTCAAGTTATATTTTGATAAATAATGTTTATATAAATCCTTCAGGAGTAATGAGTGGCAAACGAATATCGATACGGTCAAAAAGGTGTATCAACTGACATACAATTTGGAAAAAGAGGCCCAAGATTAGTAGCAAATGCTACAACGGCGGCTATGCAAGTAACCGCGGCAGACGGCACTACGTTAGGCAATATGAGAATTGCAAATGCCGTAATAGATTCAGACGCAGTAAATAAGGCACAATTAGATGCCGAAGTTGCCAATATATCAACAAATGCTTACAATATTACACTAGGATCTGGTGGTGATGGTAGTTTTAGTAGTCCAGGTAGTACAACAAGTTTAACAAGTTCAACTACTGTAGCAGAAGCAATAGATAGATTAAATGAAACTACTGAGAACATAAGAAATAATACATACGTTAAAAGTGTAGATGCCTCAACTAGTGCAAGTTCAGGTGGTAACCCTTTAGCAGTTACATTAACAACAACAGTAGTTGGTAATGCAGATAGATATACTATTGATTGGGGAGATGGAGATACAACTACAGCAACAACTGATAGTACCCCAAGTCATACATACACTGATAATACAAATTCACCATATGATGTAGTTATTACAGCATTTAATAACAGTGGTTCTGGAGAAGGATCAACTGCAAGTATTACAAAATCAAACTTTATCACTTTATATACAGCAACTCCTGTAGCAGACTTTGAATTATATGTTGCTAGTTCAGGTGGTAGTGCTTTAACAGGTAATAGTAGAGAAATTAATGCTGGTGAAACAATTTATTTAAAAAATACAACAACAAATTCAAGTTCCGCAACTTGTACATATCAAATTAACTGGGGAGATGGTAGTTCAAATACTTCAGTAACTTCAGGTGGTACAGGTGATGTTGGACAAGCAAGAGCAAGTCATACTTATACAGCAGATAGTGGTAGTGGTGTAAGAACTATTACAATGCAACAGACTGCTCATAGTACAGCAGACCCAGGTGAGGTTGGCAGTACAACAACAGATAGTTTAAAAGTTTACAATGGCAGTATTGCCGCACCAAGTGGATTAAGTAGTAAAACAATTACATTTGGAGAAAGTAGTTCAGGTAGTAGTCCAAGACTTGCACATGGTTATACTGACAATAGTACAGAAGATAGTGTTGCAGTTGGATCAAGTGTAACAAGAATTACAAATGCAAGTGCTGGATCAGATACAGAATCTACTACATTAACTAGTTTTGCATACAATGGTGATGCAGGAACATTAACAGCAATAGTAGATGGATCGGCAGATGGTGCTATAGCATTAAGTAATGCTGATGATAGTGGAACAAGTACAAGTCTAGTAATAACAGGAGAAAGTGATTACCAATTTTTAAGTACAGCAGGTGCAAGTACATCATTTGCTAGTTCAATATATAGTCCAGGACTATATCAAGGTTTTAAAGCAAAAGTAAGTAAGTCTACAGCAAGTTTGGCTGTTGGTTCTCACTCATACAAATTAAGTCATAGTACAGCAGGTAATACTAATGTATTAAGTTTTGTAAAAGATGATGTTGTGTCAGCACCAACAACTGTTTTATCTGGAGCAACACTTACTCAGGCAAGTGCTGGAACATTAAAATACATTTCAGGTGTTCCTTATTATACAAATGATGCTACATTAACATTAGCAGGTGCAACAATATATGATTGGATAGGACAATGTTATGCACAAACATCAACTCCATTCACAGTAACAAACGGAACTAATCAAGAAAGTACAACTGGTAGTACAGTAAGTACTCAATACTTTACATACGCACAATTAGATGGTAGTACAACATTCTTAGACAGTGGCACACCTAAAGCAAACACAGGTGCTAACAGTGGTGCCGCATACGCAATTGGTGACTTAACTATTAATGTTAATGGTGGTGGAATTGGTATAGAACAAATTAAAGCAAGAACATTTAGTGTAAATGGTAATGGAAGTTATCAAGAATTTACAGGAAAATATGTTCAAGCATTCAACGGTAGCACAGGTATTGATGAAGAAGCAATAGCAGTAAGTGATAGTTTAGGTGCTACACATGATGACGATGGTAAAAGAATTACAGGATTTAGTGCCGCTTCAGATACTCCTGCATATGGTTCAGGTGTGAATAACTATACAGCAAATGTATGGACAGGTTCACAAACAATAGCAGGTACACAAGAAGCAGTAACACGTTGGGGAGAGATAACTCACTTCACAACAGATTTAAGTGGAACAGCATACTTACCAACTGGTCCAGATTTAAACTCAGGCAGAAGTGGAGCACAATACTTTACTTTTGCATTTAGAAGAGCAACAATGGCAAACTTTACTGTAAGATTAACAGGTAAAGTAAGTGGCTTCTTTATAGCCGCTCCAGGTACAGACATTGACGATGCAAGTACATTGAATGGTTGGGTAGATGCAGGTATTACATATGGTGGATCAGGTACTCCAGGTGCTGATACAGGTAATGGTGGTAATGGTTCAAATGGTGTTGCATTTACATCAGGTGATAGAATTATAGACGGAACAACTTATAGTAATGATACATTTACATTAACATTAGGTGACCAAAACGCAACAAATAGTACAGGTAATAATATACTTGTAAGAATTAAACTTGAGAGTGGTGACTCTCTAACAGCATTGAGTATTGAATAATGGCAATATCAGATAGTCAAAAAATTGATTTACTTTGGAAGAAGATTGGTTTTGGTAAAACAAAAACAGATACTAATGCAAACAAAAAAGCACCTAACGAACCAAATGCAAGTAACTTTATAATTAAAGACGCAGACATTTGGAATCAGTCAGGAAGTATTCCAGGAACTATTCCAGCGGCAAATTCAAGTATTGCTAACGTGTATTTAGATAGTGTTAGTGGTGCTAAAGAAACAACAGAGGATGGTGCATCTTCTGACCAAAGAACTTGGAGTACAGGTGTAACAAATTGGATACCACCTACATTTGGTTCCACATATCAATTAAAAGTATATGCCGCTCCAACAAGTACAAACAATCCTCAAACAAATGGTACACAATTATTTGAAACAGGATCAGGTAGTAATGACGAATGGTACTTTGATTATCAATCAGGAATACTAAACTTTATTGGTAGTAACTTACCAACTGCAATAGGTACAACTAGTGGTAATGTAATTTATGTTGCTGGTGCAGTTTATGTTGGTAACACAGGTGTTACTTCAACTGGTAGTAGCATGGTTTACAGAACATACGCAAATCTTACAGCCTTATATGCCGCAACAGATATTGAAACCGGAGACTTTATTAAAGTCGATGATGGTGGAGACGGTGAATACAGAATGTATATTGCTAATCAGGCTGACCCAGCCAACGCAGGACATTTAACACTTATTGGTACAGCCGATAGTGCCACAACAGATGCTGGAACACTTACAACAACTGTCGTACACACAACAGGTGCTAGTGTTGTAATTGGTAATATTAGTACTGGTAAGAAAGTACAAACTATTACTGTAGATGTTACAACTGCATTTGACGGTAGTGCTCCAACACTTACAGTTGGTGATGCTGGTGATACTGATAGGTTAATGACAAACGCAGACTTGGATCTAAAAGATGTTTATACTTATGAAACTACACCAAATTACACTTACAGTAATGCTACTGATACAAGTGTGTTAGTTTATTTTGATGCTGACAGTAGTTCGACTGGTACTGCCGTTGTTACGTTGACTTACGCCTAATCGTTATTAGACCTACCGCTTTCTAATCCAACTCCCATAAGAAGTAAGAATATACTAGCAAGTATCCACCATGCTGATAAGTCAGTAAATATAACTCCTGCAAGAACTACGCAACCTGCTAGTCCTATTGTGGATAATCCTGTTCTGTTATTTGGTTCTGGAAATTTCATATTAAATATCGTCTGGTCTCATTGAGGATATGTTACCAATGTTAATTTGGTTTTCTGGTTCATCATCTGATATAAGCATACATGCATCTGGATCTACTTTCCAAATCTTCTGGTCTGCTTCTAGTCTATCATCTTTTACAGTAAAACCTTCAGTCCATCTGCCATATTCTACATATAGCCATTGACCTGGTTTAACCCAATCAATATCTGGCCCAACTTCAAATGCTTTGAACCAACGTGGTGCAATACCTTCGTCTGAACCTATTGTGGATTTTATAATTATGCCTGCCTCAGTAGTTTTGTCTCCAAAATCACCTTCAATGCATAATATGTTGTCTTTGTATGCTCTAAGAGTCGTCATCGTTCCAATCGTCCTCGTAAACTGGTACCATTTCAATATCACCGTTTGGTAATTCTACTTCTTTATAACTTACAACTTTTCTTTCTTCTGCTGGAGTTTCAACTGCATTCATAACACTTTGGTCTTGTTCAGTTTTTTGTGCTTCAGCAGTCTTAAGTTCTGGACTTGCGTCAGTTTCGTCTTGGATTGGTTGGTCAGGCATTGGACCTTTTAAGGTAGCCTTAGCGGTACTACTTAATGGATTTTCTTCATAGTAGGCTCTAACTCTATCTTCTGCTTTTTGGATAACTTCGCCACCTGGCCCTATAACGTCTCCATTTGCATTGACATTCATGTTGCCTACAGCAGGTTGGTCACCTTGTGCGGCAATTAATGCCTCCATATCAACAATAATGCCTCTGTTTGATTTCTTATCTGTCATTCTATTCCTCTACTTTAAGAATTCTTTTATGTCTAAATTATGTTTTAAACTATCTACTTTGTGTACACCAAGTAAGTATAAAACATAACTTGCTACACTACTACCTCTTCCTACACCCCAAACTAAACTATGTTTACGCATTGTCTCAATAATATATATTAGTATTCTCAACACTGGAAATAAATTCCTGGTTTCAAATTCAGTTAGTTCCATTTCTACCCTTCCTGTCTGGTCGGAATCACCTTCGGATACTAACTTCCTAACATACTCTTTAACATCTAAACTTTTATAGTGTTCTGGAATGTTATATGTATTTATACGGTCATAGTCATCTTCACCTAAGATTTTTAGTAAATTTACGTCCAAATCTTCTGCTAATTGTTGAAACTTCAATAAATCACTGGTGTTGCCGAATTCTGCTTTAGACAAATCAATACCTTTGTATAGCATATCTATGCCTGTATTCTCATCACTAATGTATCTATTATGTTTATCTAACATCTTCGTATTATATGTGATATTAATGTATCTGTCAACCTTTTTATACTAACTTTGGAGTCCACTTATTCTTTTTACGTCTATGTTGTTCTAAGTCAACTACTTCGCCTGTTTCAATCATTCCTGCTTGGCCCATTTGGCTTTTAACTTCTTTTTCAATAGCATTAAAATCTTCATCTAAAACATCTTGGGCGTCACTTAATTGTTTTCTTACTTCTTGTTGTTCTTCTTTATCCAATGCATAGTTATCATATGAACTAATGTCATCACGTTCCCACCAGCATTTATCATATATGCTTAATTCTCCCATAAAGTCCTTTTGGTAAGGTAGGACATCAGGAACTTCTCCAAAGTCATCTTCATAATCATATGCTATTCCTGTATCATGATCCAATACAGATATTCTGGATACAGTTATACTAGGTTTACATATTGCATTAAATTTGGCAAATAAACAGTTTGTTAAGTATGTTATATTAACATCTGGTGTAACTAAAAATACATTGTCTGTAGAAGCAAAATGTGTTTCTATAGTTCTACAACAAAATTGGTCATACCATAAACTGTTGTTTACATAGTATTTTAAAAAGTGACATATTCTTTGATAACTTATATTTTGTTCTAAACTTAATTCTTCTATGTCTTGACCTTCATCAAGTGTAGCATACATACCCCAGGATATAGTATATTGATTTGGCTGAATAGCCACTATTTCAGTAGAATCTTTGTTACCAAATACTGCAATAGTTTGTACTTCTAAAGCAGATTTAAGTGTTACCTTTTTCATTGTCCTTCTCTGAGTAAGCATCAACAACTGCTTTTAAAAATAATTCTTCATCGTCTAAATAGTTTGGTGTATAATCAACTGATTCTATTTCACCAATATTAAGAACTTGTTCTTGGTCTTTAATCTTATCTTTGTTTGCTTGTATAAACATACGTTCATTGTATTCTTGCTGACATTGTTCACGCATGTCTAATAGGTATTGATACAATGGACTAGAACTGTCCATTTTATATAATTGTTTAGTGTACTTTTGATTTTCTTTTAATAAATCATCAGTAGTATATCCTGTAAAGTCTACAAATGGATTAGTCATACTGATAACCTCAATAGGAAAGCATATTGAGAATCAGCAAATCTAACAACATTACCTTTTATCTGATAATCTACCATTTCTTCTAACTTGTGTCTGTTACAAAAATCTTTTATAACTGTTTTTGTGTCCATGTATTCTACTTCTAGTTTATATCTACTATATCCTTCTACTGCTTTTTTTGGTAACACTACTTGATGTTCTTCCCAACTATCCCAAAGTTCACCAAAGTATTGTGCTTTATGTTGTAAACTTACGGCAGTACTTCCGAATATTCTAACTAACTGCTCTTCTGATAATAATTGATGCACTTTATATAAATCTTCCGCCATTCCTAACATTTCCATCATGCTATCACTGGGTCCGTTTCCTCAAAATAATATATAGACTCTTCATTGAGTCCATTGTGATTATGTCTTTCACTTATAATCAAATCTAGTCCTGGCAATATAGATGGAAAGTTTTTCTCTAATACATAACTTTTATCTTTACCTGCCAAGTTAAACTCCCATCCATCTGTAATATGTTTAGGAGGTAAATTTTTGTTCTTTTTGTAAATGTCTGCTATAACATTCTTTTGCTGTTTTGAAATCTTAGGACTAGTAAATCCGTTAGCAACAAGTTTAGATGTTAAATCAACTATATCATCTGTTTTAATAACAAGTGTATGCATACCAAAATCTATATTATTTACATTCCACATAATATTAAATCTGTTATGTTCACATACTGAAGTAATATAATTTGGACTTTTTCTAACTGTTCTAAATTTTAAACTATCATTAATGTTATTTAAAATATTAATGTCTTCACAATTAAAAACAACTCCAGCAAAATAATCTAATGGATGTTCAACTCCTGCTTCGCCTACAGTTTTAAAATGTTTATCATATGTACTTTTAAACTGTTCTACAGGATATGTATAAATGTTTGTTTCATTTATTGTTGCAACATTAAGTCCTGTTGTATCACAATAACTACTACCAACTAAACTGTTTGTGGAATTAAAACCTATACCAGATAGTCCTGTGGGTCTACTTAATGTGTTAAGTAACATTACACATTTATTTGATGCCCACATTGAAGCCTTTCCATTGTTGCTTATGCTAATCTTATTAAAGCCTAAGCCTTGTAAAGCAATAGAAACGTTTTCTACATTATGAGTACTTGAATTTACGTTGTACTCTATAAAATTAAGTTCAGCCATTATTACTTAACTTCTCTTCAAGTTCTTCAGGTGTTGTAGATGCTGTATCACATCCGCCACAACAATCAGGCGTTCCACAATTTTCGTGTACTTCTTCTTTCTTTAAATCCTCACCATAATGTCCACGTTCTCTATTACCGTCTGCATTAAGTTCGGTTAAGTCCTGTTGGTGTTCTCTAAAGTCTGAAGACTTATTAAGTTGTATCTTTTTGGTTTTCATTGTCATCCCTTTTAACAATTATTTCGTCAGCAAGACCCCAATCAAGAGCCTCTTGAGCAGTTAGGAAATTGTCTCTGTCCATTCCTGCTTCAAAATCTTCGTATGTTTTACCTTTTGAATTATGCAATACATAAATTTCTGTAAGGTCTTTCTTCATACGTTCAATTTCTTTATATTGAATTTCAATATCAGACGCCATTCCTCTTGCACCACCACTTGGTTGATGTATCATTGTTCTGGACTTAGGTAACAAAAACCTTTTACCTTCAGCACCAGCCTGAGCAAGTAAACTACCCATTGATGCCGCTTGGCCCATTACAATAGTAGACACATCTGGTTTAATATATTGCATTGTGTCATACATTGCCATACCTGATGTTACTTGTCCACCAGGACTATTAATATAAAAACTAATATCTGCTGTTGGATCTTCTGCTTCTAAAAAGAGCAACTGAGCACAAATACTATTTGATACTGTATCTGTTACTTCTCCATTTAAAAACACAATACGTTCTTTCAATAATCTACTGTAGATATCGTAACTACGTTCTCCAGCACTTGTTTTTTCTATTACATATGGTACAAAATTCATTTTATCCTCTTTACTATATTTATCGTGTAGATATCTCTCTGACTTTAGTCATGAAAGAATCAACACCTTTTAAACGTTGATAGGATACTGTGTCTTTATTAAGGAATGGATACTGCTCTATAGACACGTTTTGTATGTCTTTTAATGTGTTTAATTGTGATGTTATGGCTGTTAATAAGCCTTTAACAAAGGAACTATCACTATCAAACACTACGGTATCTTCTTTAATAACTACCCATACACGACTTTGACAGCCATAAACCATGTTATCTTCTGTTTGAATTTCTGGTATTGAATCGCCCTCAGCAAGTTCTATAATTGCTTCGTAAAAATCCATTGGATCTAATTCGTTTAAATAGGTAATATCCATAGTATCTATTATACAACCGACTTTATTAAAAGTCAATAGTATTTAATTATCTATGGTCTTTATATGGGTCACCTTTTGGCGCCTTTGGAGCACCAGTGTTTGATGTTTTCTTTTTCTTCTTTTTCTTTTTCTTTAATTTGGCAGGTGCCCAACCCCAAGGTACGAAATAACTTTGGGTTGATTTACCTGTATCTGATGGTGTGGAATCAGCGGAACCAGTGTCGCCACTGCCTGCAGACCCGCCGCCTCCACTTGAATTTCCATGAGCACCACCGCCTGAACTATTACCAGGACCAGCACCACCGCCAGTTCCTGCTCCAGCACCTGAGCCTGCTCCTCCGCCTGCTCCAGCACCACCGCCTCCACCGCCTCCGGCTTCTGCGTCTAGACGTTTCTTTCGCTTAACTGCTTCTAGTACTTCATCTAGTTTCATTTGTCTTATACTACAACGTATCCGCTGTCAGTAAGTAGTGTATTGATTTCAGTTGAATCTGTAATCTGTGCTATAGTATCACTATTGCCATTATCTGCTTTAAAGTAGTCTCCGTTTGCATCTACAAACCAAGTTCTATAATCTACTCCAGCATCACTAATTGAATTATCAAAGTGAATTGCTGTATATCCAGTAAATTCGCTTGGTCCTTCGCCACCTGCTGTTTCACCACCAACATCTGATAGTTCTGCAATCTTGGCATCTAATAATGCCTCCGCCGCTGTTATATCTGAGTCGTTAGTAATAAAGTATGCACTTGCGTCGCCGTCTGCATTAGTACCTTGACTAAAATATCCAGCATAAGTACCACCTTCTGCGATTAATTCTAAATGTGCTCTAAGTCTTTTTTCTTCTGCAAAACTTGCCATTGATTAGTCCTCTTTCTTAACTATTGTCCAAATGCCATATGCTAAACCGGCCCATGCCGCAATTTTAACAATGCCACCGAACAGGATTATTGCTAGTGAACCAGCAATGATAACACCACCGTCCCAACTAGTCCTTTCTTTTATTCTTGATTTAATATAATCTAACATAATATATCTCCTATGTTAATACTATTTATCGTCTTTAGCAATTGATTGGCAATGTTCTATATAAAGTGGCATAGCATGATCCGAAACAAAATCAAAGAATTTATACCTTTTAGCCGCCGCCCAAATACCTCTAAATTGGTCTTTGACTCTTTGCCAGAAAGTACTAGTTCTTATTACCCCATGATGATTGATATACATAAGCCTTCCGCCATGAACAAACAATAACCAACTTGGTGGTACCTTTGGTACTATATCGTTGTTATTAACATAACGAATGTATGCACCAATATCGCAACCTTCTAAGTGCTGACGGAATCTTCTATTACCTACTCTTGGTTGCCCATAAGTTCTAAGTTCCTTCACTGGAATACCTTCGTGTGTTAATTGTTCTGCAACTAGTACAGCCATTGCTCCACCTAAACTGTGTCCAACAACATAAACATTTTCGTTGTTTTTTCTGTTTGCTTTAACTATTTCTAAGACTTCATCGAATATTAATTGTGTGTACTCATAAAATCCGTGATGTACTCTACCATTACGTGGGTGTCTAATTGGATATGTTTTTAAATCTGCTAGTATGTCACTAAACTTTGTTGGTTCTGTGCCTCTGCATGAAACAATAATACCATCATCTCTAGTAAAAAACACCCATGCTTCTGCATCACCATCCTTAACTAGAACCGCTTTCTTACGTTTCATTTTAATTTGTTTTTGAGCCTTTGCTAACTCTTGCTCACTGAGATATGCCCTACCAGCCAACTTCGCCAGAACTGACGCTCGTTCGCTTTCGGAACAGTCTGCTAACCATCCCATAATTACTCCTACATAACTATAATAATTTTTATTATAGCAGTATTTATCTATTAATGTTGATTTTTTACGCACAAAAAAAGGGCCAATTGCTGACCCTTTTTCCGTAGTTATGTAGTTAGCACTCCTTAGGATTCTCTTCGCAATACTTTTTAATCTGTTTGATTAAAAGTTTTATATCGCTAGAGTTGTCCTTGTTCTCTTTGCTATTAGAGAACAGACTTAATCCTTTTTTGGAGTGTCTTCTTGTAATTCGTCGGTTTGTTTATCTATTTCTTCACTAACAGTTTCTACTACACCACTCGTGACTTTCGCCGCTGTTGATGTTATTTCTGATACATCTGTTAAGACTGCTGAACTAACTGTAGCAACACCTCTTACAGAACTATCAATCACGCCTGTTGTGAAATCTTTTCCTCCTTCAATAACTGCTCCAACTGAGGCACATGAAGGTAATAATACTAAACCAAGGATACCAAGAAGTGAATAAAGTTTATTCATATCTTCTCCTAGTTAGGTTATAAGCCATCTGCTATATAACAGTATATATTTATGCTTTGCTACCAGGATTTTATCTGATTATCTTGTGTAGAATCGAAAATCATTAATGTTAATGCTTCTGCATGTTCAGGATGTTTGTTTAACATTAATTTATAATAGAACATTTCTTGTCTTTGATACTCTTCCATCAAGGAATGATGACAGAAACATATATAAAAGATTACGAATATCATAAACGGTGTACCTACCGTATAATAGAATAATGTAGGGTAAAAGTATGCAAATGCTATTAAATGTATAATACCTATTACGAATAGTTTAATTTGTACAGAACGTACATATAAGTCTATTTTGTTATTGACTAACAAGAACCTGTTGTTGTACATTCAATTTGTTCTACTTCATTAAGTAGTTTTGCTTTAAACTCTGTACCGTGCCAATAACTATCTAATCCTATATCAACAATTAACGCAATTAAAACAAAAGTCATAATTACGCATAGGTAAAAGTTAATAAACGCAGATATTTTCATCCACTTGATTAGATGTTTCATAAAGTATATTATAGTTGAAACAAGGTCTAATGTCAACCTAAAAAAAAGCACTCCGAAGAGTGCTTTTAATGTTAAGGGAGAACGGTGTTGTTCTCTGATTTCTTTTAGAAGCCGAAAGGATAAAAAATCGGTCTCATTGCAATATACATGAAAACAAAACAACCAACCAAGAGCCCAAACGTGAGGATATTATCACACGTATGTCCATCAGGGCAGTATTTGTCTTTAAACTCCTTGATAGAAGTTCTTGCATTTACAAAGAAAGATTTTTGTCCATTCACTTCATCTGTGATGATAGACATTTCTTTTCTCCTGAGTCTAAATTTATTAGCACCCAATTCACATATCCTTACGGACTATGCTCAGGGGTAAAAGTTCCTAAACTTTTGTGCTCTTCGTATTGTGTACAAATTGCGTACACCGACAGAGCCAACCCTCTGTTGTGGAAGATGGATTGCTATTAATCTTCCACCCTTATTTATCAATCATTAACTGATGTGTTAAGTTTAATGGTTATTTTTGGTTATTACGGATTTTCCCCAACCTTGTCTACGTCTAAAGTAAAGTCTGTTGAAGTATTCATCATCTTTTACATTCTCTAACATGTTTATATTATAAGTTTGTTGAGATGTTAATAGTTCATCTTCTATGTTATTCATGTATTCATAAAAGTTAAATCCAAATGTTTCCTGGAACGGATATGATTCTTTTGGACTTGTAACATAAGAATGTTGGAACTCTAATAAGTGTTGATACAAATAATTATCTAGTTGACAAAATTCTTGTGTTAAATGTTTTTTTACAAATTCTCTTATATGTCCTTCGTTCATGTGAAAGTCTTTTTGTGCCTCCCACATTAAAGTATGTCCACTAAAGCCTTTGCTTTCGCCAGTTTGTAAATAGTAAGATATGTTTTGTTTGGCTTCATTAAATAGTTTACCAACTGTACCTTGGTCTTCTTGGCATGCTAGGAATAGTTTATCATATGTATCTTCATACTCTATACCTTTATGTTTGTAAATTATTCTTGCTATTGCTTGACTCCAACCAAAGTTATGGAAGTTATTAATTACCCAAGCATACAACCAACTGTCTATAAACTTAGGTGTTGGCATGTATTTTGTTCCTGTAACTAGTTCGACTTTTTCAGGAATATTATCCTCTTCTTCAAATCCACTTATATAGTTTTCAACAATAACACTAGTAAGACCATGTTCTTCTTTTTGACTTGGTAAATTCATGTGTGCATTTTCTAGTAATTGTGCTAACCAACTTTCAATAGCATTATGTTGTCCTGCTTTAATTACATCACACAATCCACGTTTCCAACTTTCAAATGTTTCTTTTGGTAATCCTAATATAAGTTCTGTATAACTTGGAATATTCTCTTTATTACATTTGTCAAATATCATTGCTAGGTCAGACATTTCCATATTACGTCTTTTTATTTCTTCTAATACATCAAAGTCCATACTCTGAACACTTAATGTAAGTCCTCTATTAAATCCACTACTAATAAACTTTTTAACAATCTCTAATATCTCATCACTACTATTTTTATACCAAGTTGCATCTACAACTTTTGGATAACCATATGTATTTTGTAACTCAACTAACTTTTCTGTAACTTCTAAATCTCTATCTGTGAATACTCCAAAGTTAGCATCTGCTATAGTAACATAGTCTATTTTGTTTTCTGCCATCCAAGTTAGTTCTTGTATTACTTTTGGTATAGGAAACTTCTTAATTTTAGCATAAGTTAAACTTCCCCAATCACAAAATGTACATGCAAAAGGACAACCTCTATTAGTTTCTAACGTGCCATTAAACACATATCCATCGTTATTAGCAATAATATCGTCAAATACTCCTGTTAAATATGGACTAGGAATGTCTAAATCTTCTAGTCTGCCGCCTTCATAGACGTCATCTAACGCACGGTTTTCCTTTATGGCTTCTAGTATATCAATAAACATTTCTTCGCCTTCTCCTAGTACAATTGAGTCTACATAAGGGTGATTTTCAAAGAATAGTTCTTCTTGTGGTCTATTTGTAACTTGTGGACCACCAAATACTATTAAAATGTTTGGATTTGCTTGTTTTAATTGTTTTGCTACATGCTTATTGTATTCCCAATTCCACATGTAATTACTGAAAAAAGCAACCGTACAATCTTGCAATCTCTTAACAAGTTTGTCTGGTTGCTCTCTTTTGAATATAATCTCTTTTAGATTAAAAGAGTCTTGTACCCATTCGTACTGATTTGCGTAACTCCATAGACACCCTACTGAATAAGGTAGCCAATATCCTACGAAACTGCCGCCACCTATCTTGAAGTTTGGTTGTACTAATGCTACTTGTAAATCTTTCATCTACAAGTATTTAGTACCTACTTCTTGGAGGCTTTGAGTACTTCGGCAACTAGGTCGTCTTTCTTCTTACGTCTGTCTAGTTCAACTCCAAATTCTCTTCCCTTCTCTTCGATTTGTGCTTTAGTAAGTTTGCTTAAACTTGCTTTAGTAACTTTCTCAGATGCAGGTTGAGCCGCTGGTGCTTTTGCTTTAGCCTTAGGTGCTTGTGCTTTAACAACTTCTCTTGAACTATCAAATCCAAGGAAATCTGCTAACCATCTAAATAAACCCATTTCTAACTCCTGTCTAATATGTTTAAGTATTCGAACCTATTACTATAAATAGGATGTTCTACATTATACGGATTCGCTCTTTTATACGTTGTATTTTTAACTCTGTTATAAACTAGTTCAATAATTCTTTTCGCTTTATTGTCCGTAATGTTATTTATGTATAATTCAATCGTATTTTTGTCTATTCTTGGTAACGATAACAACTCAAATAGGGCAATATCGAACTCTAAATAACTACAACCTAGTTGGTCTGCATCACTATTACTGATACCTAAACCGTCTGTTGGTACTGCTTTTACTGTACTTTCAGGGATATTTAACATTTTTGCTAACATAGGAACTTCCCAACTTTTGCTTAAACTTTGTATAGGTGCAACATCACCTACATCACCATGTAATGTCCAAAAACCTGATGCTAATTCACTAAAATTATCTGTACTTCCTACAATACCACCTAGTTCATGTGCTAATGTATATAAAGTTATCATTCTAAGTCTTGCTCTTATGTTACCTTGCCTTTGTTGTGCTCTATAAGTTGAAACTTCTTTATGTTGTAAAAACTCTGCCATACTATCAAATTGTTCTGTTAAGTCAAATGTATGTGATTCTATTTCTAAAGCATCAATACATTCTTGTCCTCTATCTTGTTCTTCTTGTTTCTGATGTATTGGTAATGTAACTCCATGTACTGTCCAACCTGCTTCTTTAAACAAAGCCGCTGTTAAGGCACTATCAACTCCGCCACTCATTCCTATTACAACATCATTAAGTTGATGTTCATCTTTATATTCTACTAATTTAGTAACAATATTATTTTTAATACCTATTAGTATATCTTCAGTTGGATATACTCCTGATTGAATATGTATTTGTAATTTCTTTTGAAACCATTCATCTATTTCTACATCACCAGGTGTCATTTCTAAAATATCATTTATCACGTTTTATCTCCTCGGGCGATTTCAATTTAATCATCGCACCAATCTTTTCTCTAGATACGCCACGACGTAACCAGAATTTTAAATCCTTTGTAGGTTTACCTTCGTCCATGAAGAAGGAGCCCATTTTTCCGTGTTGTCCTTTTACAAAAAATGTTACAGCATGTCCACCTTCAGGTATTTCAACTCTATGGAAATCATTGTGACTTCTCCAAGCAAACCAGCCTGGACCTCGCCACTTTCTTTCCTTGCCTCTCACTTCATAGTATCCTCCCGACAGTATGAGTGTGAAGTAACCCCAAGGGTGATTGTGTTCTGTTGGTAGGTCACTTCCAAGAATAAGATTCAAGCATACTCTACCACCGTGATAGTCTCCTGCTATACCTGTTTTATGAATTTGTCTACCGAGGAAAACTCTATGCATATATTCATGGTCGGTGTATATATTCGTCAAGGTTTCTGTGCCTCTTCGTTTTGCTAACCACCAAAAAATTTTCTGCCACATGTGTGTTTCCTGTAAAGTATATATTTATCGACCAAAAAAAAGCCAGTTACAACGAACTGGCTTTTAATCTCGAGACTAAAAATAATTAGAGTGTATCTACACTTATATTTTTTCTTTTAGTCGGGAATGTTAAGTGGCTGTGAAAATGATGTTCTCTTCTAGGCTTACTATCATCCGCAATACCAACTCCCATTAAAAGAACTGGTTTATGTGGAATATCTAATATCCTTTGGATTTCATCTTTGTTACAACAACTGCAACACCCTGTGCTGTATCCTAACAATGCACTAGTAAGGTTTGTGTACCCTGCCGCAACACCAATTGCTTGATGCATATCTGATTCCATAACGTGTTCCACGTGGGAAACGTCTGTTTTAGTTTTTGCATCTTCACTATCAAAGTCTTTTGCAAATACTATTAAGAGATTTGCTAATACTTGTGGGTTTGTTGTTAAACGATTTCCGTTTGGTGCTTTAGCACCTTGTTTACCGTCTTCAATGTAAAACCCTGGTGTTTCTCTGTGAACTGCTTCAATTTTTTCTCTATCAGTGATAAAGTATGGCTTAAAAAAAGTAACGTTCTGTTTACTAGGTGCCTGTGTAATTGCTTCTGCAATCATTTCTATATCTTCTTCCGGTATCGATTTAGAAAGGTCCCAGTTACGTTGAACGTGTTGACTTTTATGTATCGCCTTTTTTAGCATTTCTCTAAACATGTTTAAACTCCTATACTTAACGTGTATATAATAGTATTTATCTTTTAGGCAAAAGTATGTATGCTTATGATAATACCCATTGATGCCGCAACACCAACCATTAGTTTACCAAAGTCACCTGCTACTATTGGGAAAACTTCTTTGAGGTTTTTAACACCGCCACTGAAGGTTGCAATAGCAAGTTCTCTACCACTTAACAATCCAATGAATACCCATGTTGTTGACATCGGTATATTGTTGTATTGTTTGAAGTACCAAAGGATTACTAGGTACACTAGGTCAATTAGTGTAGCACTTTTTACATAGTTAGTATCTGTTTTACTGATAACAACGTTTTGTATTTTACCACCTTGCTCTTTAAACATCCAACCCATACCAGCAATAAACAATGCTGATATACCTGCTAATGTTAAAGCATCTACTTCACGTGGTAAGAATACTGCCATGTTAGCCATGTCATGTGATAACCAAGTCCACCATAACCAACCTGTAACTGTCCATTGTGCTATACGCCAATTACGTTCGCTACCACCTACTTGTATATTAGACATCCATTTTGTTACTACTGCCCATATAATGTAGGCACTAACTGCCGCTACTCCGTATCCTGCAAAACTTTTTACTAGCATTTTCTCTAAAACAAACGTACTAGCAAATGCACTTAACACTAAGAACGATGTACTTACTGGTACACCAAAACGTGTTAATACAAGCAATACACCTGGTGCTAATGCATGATACCACTGTGGTTCTATGTATGGAATTCTATCTAGCCTGCCGTATGCGATGTCTCCACCATTAACAGTCCAGCCATACCATAATGCAAATAGCAGTACACTACTTGCACCAAGCCATAATGTAGTCCAATCAAACTTTTCTTTGTTTGACTGTATCCATGTTCCTAATGTTTGAATACTGTCGTTGGCTATAACAGTATAACTTGCAAAGCCAAAACCTACGCAAGTCCATAATAAAGTCATCATATCCATGTTAATCTCCAAATGTATAACGTATTTCAGTTTCCACTTTACTTCCTATAAAGTCTCTGTCGTTTCTGTCTTTTGCCTCAACTTTTCCTTTGAATGTCCAGTTTCCTCTTGTAAATTTATAACCGGCTTCAAAACTTTTACCATCAGTCATAGGTCCGCCTTCGACATACATGTTGTTATCGAATTTATATCCTAATCTATAATGGGTAATGTCTTGTTGAGATTTGAAGTCTCTAAATGGTAATTCATTTTTAACTTCTATATAAGTGTTGGCTTGCGCCTGTTGAATGAACATGCTCGTGAGCATGATTGCAATAATAAGTTTCATTCTAAACCCCTTGGTTGTTTAGAAAGTTACAAACTTATTACCTAATGGTGTGTTTTATGCTTTCTTGTCTAATTTCTACTAGAACATTTTCCGCTCGTTAGCATACTGTTCCATAAATTATTTATCAATATAATGTTAAAGAAATGTTACAATTATGTTAAATTTAGATTAATCTCTAATCTTTTTGTTTGTGGATACTGCTTTACGCAATACACTCATTTTGATATTCTTTTTGTTTGCATAGTTAAGTAATGCTTCTGTGTCTTTGGGTAAACAATGTCCACCAAATCCTTCTTTGCCATCTGGTCCTGGGACTTGCATGTGTGAGTTGCCTATACGTTCATCTCTACTTAACATGTCTGTGAATTGTTCCCAACTAACCATACTACTGCCTAACTCATGCAATACTTTTAGTTCGTTAAAGAATGTTACTTTAGTTGCTAACCAACTGTTAATTGTGTACTTTAATAAACTTGCTGTTGTTAAGTCTACTTTAAATGTAGGGACAATTCTAACTGAACTGTGTCTGAGATATGCTTTTTCTACTACTTCACAATCTCTCCACTTACCACCAAATACTTGGAATGGAGGATTTTTAAAGTCTTCATTTGCATTTGCTTCTGTTAAAAACTCTGGATTGTAAACTATTTTTAAATCAAACTCTTTTTTGAATTCATGTAAATAATCTGGTATAATTGTACTCTTTATTACACAAACACCTTTGTAGTCTCGCATAGATAATTCTATTAATACATCTTTTACAATAGTTGTATCACAACTACCATCTTCTGATATTGGTGTTGGAACACAAATAAAAAGAAGTGGTGGCCCAAACTCGACAAGTTGTTCAAGTGTGTTGTCTGAAAATTGTGGGTCCACCACAAACTGTTCGACATCTCGGTCAAAGCCGTTCGCTACTGCTGAGCCTACAAAGCCTTTACCAATAATGCCTAATTTCATTTAAGTTCTTTCCTTTCGCCTTTTAATACCTTCATTACATATATATCTTCATATGGTTCTTCTCCAGAATATGTTGGCGCATCTAATAATGCTTTATCTACTGCATTTTTGATATCCCATAATCTTTTCTTCATATCTGAACCTGTCCAACCATCATTACGTGGGTTATTCATTTCAAACTTTAGTTCCCATATAATGTGTTCTGCTTTTTTACTATCTGGTATAATCATGCCTTCTTTATTGTAATATATTCGCTCATTGTGAGCATTATCTTTCTCACTCACCTATCTGTAATTCTTCAAATACAGGGTTATGTGTACTCTGTACTTGTACGAATGTTGTACACTTACTAAGATTTTTTAGTTTGTTAGCACCAACATAAGTGCAACCACTACGCAAACCTCCCAAAACGTCTGTGATAACATTAGTAACGGAACCTTTGTATGGTAACGATACAACTCTGCCTTCACTTGTTCTATGTTCTTTAACTCCACCTGTTTCCTCCTGTGCATTAGTAGTGCTACTACCAAAAAATTCTACTTTACCGCCATCTCTGACTTCATAACCAATACCTTCTTTTGTACCTGCCATCATTCCGCCTAGCATTACAAAATCAGCACCGGCACCAAATGCCTTAACTACATCTCCAGCACTAGCACAACCGCCGTCAGCAATGATGTGTCCACCAAGACCGTGAGCGGCATCGGCACATTCCATGACAGCCGATAGTTGTGGATATCCAACGCCAGTCTTAATCCTAGTAGTACAAACACTACCAGGCCCAATGCCCACTTTAACAATGTCTGCTCCTTTTAATAATAGTTCTTCTGTTATGTCTGCAGTAACTACGTTACCTGCAATAATTGTTAGTTCTGGATGTTTATCTCTAAAACGTGCTACATAGTCTAAGAATCTTTCACTATAACCATTAGCAACATCTATGTTTACATATTGTACACTTCTACATAATTTAAGTGTTGCTTCAACACGTTCATCATCTATATCTGTTATGCCTGTACTAATAGCAACATTTCTGCATAAGTCTGGTTTGTGTACATGATTACCTAGCCAATCCCAAATGTCTGCAGGTTGATAAGTTTTATCTAAACAAGTAAACATTGGAACTTTGATAAGTTCTTCTGCCATTCCAAATGTACCAACACCTTGCATGTTAGCCGCCATTATAGGAATACCAGTGTATTCTCTTTGACTGTTTCTAAATTTATATGTACGAGTTAAGTCAACTTCTTTTCGACTTCCCATTGTACTTCGCTTAGGACGTAATAATACGTCTTTGTAATCTAATTTTATATCTCGTTCTATACGCATAATGCCACAATCGCCACATAAGTTAATAAATGTAAGAGTTGGTCAACTCCATGTGTTACCCAATACATTTGGTGTGCAGGAGTATATCCTTTAGTTTTCCAAACATTACTTTTAGCATAATCTACATGATAGTGTACAACACCATCTAATATAGCCATTAAAATAATCCAAAGTGTGGGTAAGTTAAATAGTGATAATACTAAAAATGTTAGAATGGCATGCCAACCACTATGGGCGATGCCACCCCATGCACCATATGTACCTTTGTCTTTTATCATCCAACTATATTGCATAAAGTAATCTGCAATAACGTGTTTGATTATTAACAAAGTTATCAGTGCTAATTCCATATTACCACCAACGTAAGTGGTAAGGAACTTTATCTTTTATTGGGCCAATCCATCTTTCTTCAAGGTCTCCAATAAAATAAGGTCTAGGAATAAACCATCCAATGATAATTCCTAAAACTATAAGTAAAAAAGTGTTCATTAACTGTCTCCTTCTTTAACAAAGATACCATCAACCATTTTGCCTTTACGGTCTTTAATATCATTCCATGCAACTTCTAAACAATTTTCTAATGTTAGATTGTTGCGTTTTGCTATGTTAATTAAAACAACTAACATATCTCCAATATCATCTCTGATATCGTTTCCTTTACATACATTATCAGATAGTTCTCCCATCTCTTGTATGAGTTTTAAAACTTGGTCTTTATCTGTAGAGCCGTCAATTAAGTTTCTGTCTTGGTGCCATTTCTCAACTGACTCAACCAAATCTTCTAAATCCTTCATTTCGTAAACTTGCCCTCTTTTATCCATTTATCCAAAATAGTGTGTCGCCTTCTAGGCTAATTTGTTGTGAATCTTCATGCTCTGGATATTTTCCATCGTAGTCTTTAGGTAAAAAATACATCATTGCTTTACCTTCTGAAGTTTCAGTTGGTACTTTATTGTAAAAATCTGGGTATCCTTCTATTGCATCTAATTGTTCTGCAACATCATCTGATACTTCCCAAACCTCACCTTGGATTTTATTTTCTCCTCCCATAAGTACACCTGGGAAAGCACCCAAGTCTATCATCTTATAATCAGGATATGTCGTTGTTGCTTTTCCAACAATAACAGCACCGTCTCCAAAGTTACTTAATCCTCTAATTGACCCACCACTTTTAAGTGTGCCATATACAAAAACTTTATTCATATTCCTTCCTATTATCCATGACTTGCAATTTTTCTTCTAATGCTTTAATTCTAGCATTCATTCCACTAATAATTAAACTTGTATCAGGATCAACTAATGTTGTATCCAACGCAATTCTATCGGCTCGTAGTGCCTCTATTTCAACTGCTTGTTCTTTTACAGTCTTTTCTAAGTCAGTACTTAACTGTATAAGTTCTGCTTTAGTCATTTGTGTCTTAGATTTCTTGCTCATAGGTTTATTATACTGTATCCTTTATTCAAAGTCAACCTAAAAAACGGTCAATATTTGGTTTATTTTATTATAAATTTCGTACTCTTCTTCTAACATTTTCATTATACCTTCTTTATGATTTCGTCCAATATACTCTTGAATATGTTGCTTTTCTGCTGGGTTTGATATATTCATGTGTTTATGTGGGAAACCTTCTTTTGCTAACCACCAATCTAAATTACTAGAATTAACAACTTCTAATGTACGACATTCCATTCCAATTGTTTTATGTAAAAAAGGTCTAAGATGTCCATTTTGAAAATGATATTCAGGCATTACTTCTACTAAGGCTTCATACCATTCTTCAAATTGTTCAAGTGTTCTTTCATCATTATTTGCCCATCGAAGGTTTGAGTCTCTCTGGGACCACCATTCTGTATTTCCTACCCACTTAATATACCAACAAGTCCAAAGACCTGATATGTATCTTTCATAAGGGTCTCTAATAAAAAGTGTAATGTCATAATCTGCCCATGAACTTTTATCAAAAGTAGGATACCCAATATCTAATGGATTTTCAATATTATTTTCATTCATAATATCAGTGTTTTCTACCCAAGGGTCTAAACTTCTATTAATTGAAAATGGCATAGAAAAACTTTTGTTTACATATCTATGACCAAGTCTATTTGGTTCAGTAACAGTATGCTGTAACGTCATTAATCCACATTTTCTAGCACTTAAAATTACTGCGTGATTATCTTCGTCAACGAAAATCATGTTAATACTCTAACTTGTCAGTTTCCTTTACTTTAGTGTATTTTTCAAAATAGTTTTCTATCATATTATCGTAGTGGAATGTTATCCTATGTAGCACTCGCTTTGCTATAATCTCTGGATTCCATTCCACCCTTTTATGTAAAGTTAGAACTTGGTCAGATATTACTATATCGCCTGGGTTCCATTTATGCTGATAAATGTATTTGTCTTGGAAACAATGTTCCATTAATATTTTTTTAAGTTCTTTATCTTCGAACTGGCAATTATTATGATAATGAAAGTATAAACCTTTCTTGCCATTAAAACCTTCATGTACTAAAGGCATTGTGTATTTGTTATTAACTAACCCAAAGCCTTTCATCATTTGTAGTTGCGGTGTTGCTACTCCCTTTGCCCAATTCTCAGGAGCATATTCATAATTACCTATTACACCTTCACAACGTTCTTTCAATTCATCTGACATATCATCGTATGCTTTTACTGTATCCATAAATGCAGTATGTGTTCCTTCACTATGCCATGCACCTTGTAATGCTACACCCCTAGCACGATCCATATCACCATTCATGTTACTATGCCAATCTAATTCACCATTACCAAATATACCTGTTGGCAATCCTTTATCTGTTTTTTCACCTGTAACTCTTTGTAGTGGGTAATCGTTATCTACTTCTTCAAAAGTAAAAGGGTCTTGATATTCTGTTTTACCTATATTTGAACCATCTTGTTTCCATAACATTTGTTCCCAATTTGCAAAGGAACCCATTTTAGATACTAACTTTGCAAAAGGTATTGATTCAAAAGGTTGATTGATAAAAGTAATAAGCAATTTATCTAAATATATTTCATTGATGTCTTGATAATCTTGTTCTGTAAGGTTAGATATATTGCAGTCAATTTGTACTCCTGCATTAGTAGGATTTACTTTCATTGTATGTGTTCCACTACACACCCACTTTTTTCTAAAAAGTCTCTGCCGGAACCTTTGTCTGCTTTATATGTATTTTTGAAATAAACTTCTTTTATGCCTGATTGATATATTAGTTTAGCACATTCTATACAAGGTTCATGTGTGCAGAATAAAGAAGCATCTTTACAGTTATCATTACTTTGTGCCACTTTTGCAATAGCATTAGTTTCTGCATGTAATACTTCTGGTTTTGTTTTTAATCTACTCCATGTGTTACCATGGGGAGAACTATGCATTACTGCTCCTTGTTCTAAATACTTTTCTCTCATGTGAGGAACGTCATTCCATGTTTCTGTTGTTTCACAATCGTTAGTCCAACCACTAGGCATTCCATTATATCCAATACTAATAATTCTATTATCTTTAACAATAATAGCACCTACTTGGGCTCGTTTGGCACTACTCAGTTCTGCAAACTGTTGTGCCACTGTCATAAATGCTTGTTTAAACTTCTCTTTCATCTACTACACTCACTGCCGCACTTCTGCCGCCAAATCCAAACGATGTTTTAAACATCCTTGTGTATTTTTGTTCTTTTGGTTGTGTTAATAAGTCAAAATAACCATCATCTGTGAATGGTTTTTCTAGTCCAGCATTTGCTGGTATAAATCCTTGCTTCATTGCTTCTGCACCTAATACAACTTCTGCTAAACCACTAGCACCCATTAAATGGCCCACTTGACCTTTATTGCCGTATAAGTGACTTCCCTCTGAGAAATAATCTTTCAACACGTTATATTCCACAGGGTCACCAAATGGTGTACTAGTAGCATGTGCATTTAATACATTGTAATCACTAGCAGTAGTTCCTGCTTGTTCAAATACTTTATCTATTGCTATCCTGGCACCAGTGCCTTCTAAATCTGGTTGGGTAGCATGGGCACCATCGTTAGCAATACCCAATCCATCTACTACCCAACGTATATTGTTTGCCCCTCGTTCTCTTGCTTTTTCTAAAGGTTCAACTACTAGATAAACTGTTCCTTCTCCCATAACAAAACCATCTCTACTTTCGTCCCAAGGTACACTTCTACCTGCTTTACTAATTGCACCTAACAATTGAAAGTATATTGTACTCATTGAACTAGTCATAAAATCAGTTGCACCTACAATAGCACAATCATAATCTTCTGTCATCATATACTTTCTAGCAAGGTCTAATGCTTGTACTCCACTAATGCATGTTCCACTAGTACCCATACTTGCACCAGTCCATTTGTAATGACTGCTTACATGATTGCTAACGTACTCATGTGAACTACTTAATAATATCTGTGGATGTACTTTACGTCTGTTTTGATGTAGTATTTGTCCATACTTTGCTAGGTTTGGTGCACCACCTCTAATAGTTCCTACAAATACTGGTGTATTCTTTGGAAAGTTTAAACCACTCATCTGTACTGCTTCATCAACTGCTATCATACTTGTAATAACAGTAGGGTCTAACCAACGTTTATTCTTTGCTTCTATTAAGCCATCTAAGTCAACATCTTCATAATTGCAATGAAATGCTTTTTCTACTTCTAAAATCCAATCACTAAAATGACCTTGAGGTTTATAATCCTGAATAGGAACCTGCATTGCCTTTAAGTTTTCTACATTCTCGGAAAGTGTATTGCCTAAAGGCGAGACTATACCCACTCCGGTGATAGCGAGTTTCATAACAATATTTATGTGGGTATTTAACTACTTTTATGTAGAAATGGTAATATTAACCTTTTTTCACTAGTGCCGCTTGCCAATAACCTGAGTTATCAGATTCACTGTTAAGTACATATTCAGTACTCCAGTTTTTACCTGTAGCAGTCATGGCATTCATTGCCGCCCAAAATGCCTGATTAACATTTGGTATATGGAAGTTCATTACTATAAAAACTTCACCTGATTCCATTTTGTTAAAAATTTGTGCAAATGTTCTTTTATTAATGTCTAGGTCAAATTCTGGATTACCTAGATTAACAATCCAAGGAACAATAACCCAAACATCAGGATTAAAATCACCTACATTATCGCCTGAACCTAAGTTCTCGTCTGCATTGTTTTTAATCTGTGTTTCTCTGGGCCAAACAATAGTAAAGTTTGATAAATCGTTTGTACCTAATGCTACTGGTGTATCTGCAAATGCATGTTCTCTTTTAAGTGTTGGATTTGCTGGGTCTGTATTGGCGTCCCAGAACTTGATAGAAACAGCATCGCCGTCTCCATTGTAAATGATTTCCGTTGCCGCAGATGTATCATGCTTATATACGTTTGCAACATTTCCTGTATTTTTAAAATAATCACTTGTTGTTAAGTAAGTGTCAACGTATGAGTCACTAGTAACAATTTTTAAATTATTTGCACCTGTAACATTATCGTTTATAAATTTTGCAGTTTTACCTGTTGCTTGGAATGGTTCTACTATGCATACAGTTTCACCTGCGTCCATTCTGTCGCATACTGCTTTAATTACTTGACCTTGTGCTTGTGATAGCAATCCGTCTAGTAAATCATCCCATACAAAAGCACCTGTGTCTATTGCTCTTACTTCTGCTTCTGTGGGTAAAGTCATGTTAGCCATTTATTTTTCTCCAGTGGATATCGTTTACAGTACTTATTTATCATTTAAAGCAACTATTTCAATTATATTAGGATAGTGTGTTACAAACTCTTGAATGCTTTGCATAGTCCAATCCCCTATAATCTCTCCTAATCTGATTCTACCCAATCTATATTCCGGATTTGTGTAATTATAAGGTAATTCATTCTCTTTACACCATATATGGAACTTGTTAATTAAGTCTTTATCGTATTCTTCTGTATTTTTGTTATGTGGTCCTTCACAAAAATTAACAGCAAATGCAGGACTATAAACTTCTTGCTGTCTTAATTCTTCTGGTTTATTTGCTAATACAACATCATTAGTACCAAAACATGCACTTAAATCTTTACCAACTGTATTGTAATCTAGTTCTAAAAATCCCCACATGCCCCAAGGAAACTTAGACATATAGTCTTGTGATGTTAAGTTTAAATCTATTCCTTCAATTGAATTAGGTCTAAAACGGTCCTGTTTTGCTACTATAAACACTTGATCCATTTCAACTGGAGCACTTTCTAACATGTGTACTAATATGTTTACACGTTCTAGCAATACCTGTGTAGGGTCGCCAAATCCGTGTTCTTCACTATACAGTTGGAATATTAGGTGTAAATGGTTAAGTTTATCTGTTTGTAAATGAGGTTCTATTGATGTTTCTAAGTAACAACTATCAGGTATTTCAACACTTCCTAAAGTATTAACTTCGTCAATGATACGATTCATTTCCATTGCTAATTCTAAAGAAGTTTGTTCTGATTGAGCAAACTTTGTATCTATACGATACTCAACAGAACCGTGAATGTCCTGCTTTGTTCTATTCAAGACTTCTATAACTTTTTCTACTATAGGTGTGTCGTATAATTTAAAATCTAAGTGGTTAGATCCTTGCCCAGATTCACTCTGAAATATCAGTCTCAGTTTCATCTTGCTGGTCGGCTTCCTGTTGTGCTGTTTCAATAGCATCTCTTCTTACGTCTTTAATGCTTGTTAAGTAAGTTAGCATTGAGTCTACATCACTAACATCAAAAGGATCGTCAGCAAAATTATCTTCTTTACCTTGCTCTACAAAAATCATTTCTACTAGACCGTTGTCTACAACCATAGAATATCTTTGACTTCTTAAACCAAAGTTTACTGCTTCTTTCTTAACTAACATACCCATATGACGTGTAAAGTCTCCGTTACCATCTGCAATAGGTTTTACATTTTCAATAGCCAAACTATTAAACCATGAATTCATTACAAAACTATCATTTACACTTAAACAATAAACGTCATCAACGTCTTGTTCTAGTATTTCGTTATACCTTGCTTCGTATCCAGGTAAATGTGTACTACTACATGTTGGAGTAAATGCTCCTGGTAGTGAAAAGACAACAACTCGTCTATTTGCAAAAATATCTTCGCTGGTTTCTGAAACCCAATCCATGTCCACTCTTCCCTCAGGAATAGCACGTTTGTTAAATTGTACCATAGGTACTGTCATTTCAATTGCCATTTTTTGTCTCCATATTATTAAAAATGATAACGTTACTTATCTTGTATTTCGTCCGTGTTAAATAGATTTTGGTAGTCTTTTAATATGTTTGGTGTTTTAACATTAAACAAAGACTTACTATCGTACGGTTCTCTTATATTGTTATCGCAGTATTTTACTACGTTTGTCCAATAGTTGTTTGGTATATTTGTTAGCATACATGCAACACGTTTTTTATTTTCAATTATTTTTGGTTTTGCAGTAAGCCAACGTTCATGCATAACTGATAACGGCACTTGACATAGTTTAACTATTTCTTGTGATATCATTTGCATTCTAATACCTAAATCTTCTTCGTTGTCATACTCTTCACAAAATCCTAATTCTTCTGCTAGTGTATGAAAACCTAATTGTTTAAATTTAGATATCATACCTGGTTGTGAAAGTAATATTAAACCTTGTCCATACATCATTGGCTTTAATGTTTTTTCTGTAAAGAATGTATTTGTTTCTTTTTGGTCTGCAACAGATTCTACTGTGTACCACAAGTAACTATCATTCATGTTAGGTGCCCACTTACTTTCCTCTCCTCCAATATATGGAGCATCACCTTCTAATGATTGTCCTAATCTATATTTGTTAGCAAAGTCTTTAAAAGATGTTTCATGTAATTGGTTTTTATATAATGGTGTATGTTTCTTAGTTAAAGAATCCATTAATTCTAATGTACAAAATGCTGTAGCATTTTTTGTTTCCTTACCAATTTTAAAATAAGTCAATGGTGGGAAAGCACTTACAATACTTTTATACTTCCAAGAGCCTTCAATATATAATGCCCACAAAGCCAATGCTCTAACATTAGCAAAACGTCTATTTAAAAAAGTAAACGTATTTCCTTTGATAGTGTTCCAATCATCACAATCGTTATTATAATATATTGTGTGTTCGACTCTATCAAGTATATTTTCTAAATCTTGCCAACGCATGTGTCCATGCATATTATAAAAAGGTACATATTTTAATGGGTCAACATTTTCTTTTTTAGCATACTTGTTACATGTTTGTTGTCCATCAAAGTTCATTCCACATAAAAATACTTTGTCTGTTGGTGTGTTAAATAATTGCATACACGAATGTATTTGTTCTATTATTTCTTCTAGTTGTGGACTCTCATCGCAGAAGTTTATTGCTAACGGTCTTGTTACTGTTCCAGCATCTAGTTGTTCTAAATAACTAATTAAAAAATCTAATTGTTGTTCATGTAAACGCCAATGTGGTCCGTCACCAGTTATTAAATCATATCTGCCACTTGTAGCAAGGAAAAAGGATACCGTTAGTATTTCTTGTTCAATGGAATTATCAGGTGTAACGCCACCTCTGTGAATACCCATACTTTCTACTAAAGTATGCCCTTGCATACCATCTGGTAATGCTAATGAAAAAACATTTCCAAATGTTTCTGGATTTGAAACATCAAACTTATATGTGTTTCCATTTCTTTCGTCAACACAATCTAAATTTAGTACATCTATAGCCATTGCAAAATAGAACCTAATAATGCTGAACCTAATATGAATACTAGAATAGAATTTAAAATAATTAATGCTCTATCCTTCCATAGTAGTCCTACCCAGGTCCAACCTAGGCAACCAACTAAACTAAATATTTGGTCTAAAAAATTCCATTCTGGTCCTTGGGACCTAAAAGTAACTGCTACAAGAATAAAAACACTACTAATCCATTTAACATACCAACTCAAATCGCCTTTGGGTGTAGCACTTTTAAGAATTCTTTTTGAATGCTGTATTTCTCCAATACTAAACTCTTGACCTTTATCAGTTTGTATTACAGTATCAGGAGAAGGTGTAGGTGGCGTCTCTTGTATGTTAAACTCTTTTTTAATACTCATAATATACCTATTTGATATTTGCCTTCATCACTAATCATGGTGTCTGGATTCCATGGTGGATCAAAAGTTAATGTTACTTTTACTTTATTAATACATTCTACTGCTCTAGTGGCAAACTCTACTTCCATTGGAATAATTTCAGCCGCCGGGCAATTAGGCGATGTCAATGTCATTATAACATTAGCATCATATTCTTTATTTACTGCTACTTGATATATAAGACCTAAGTCGTAAACATTAAGATTAATCTCTGGATCGTAAACTCTACGCAAGTTTGCTATAATTTGTTCTACTAATTGGTCTTGTAAGTTCTCAGGTGGACTTACTTCTCCAGTTTCTCTATCGCTTTCCATAGTCCCTCTACTAACTTAACGCAATCGTGTTCATCATTGTATGGTGCAACACTAACTCTAAAAATACCTTTTCCTGAATGATTATATCTCATACTTGCCGGATAGGCGCACATGTGTCCTGTTCTAACACATACATCAGTTAAGTCTAAAAATCCAGCCAAATCACTTGCATTGTAATCTAACTCTGGGTCTACAACAAAACTAAAAACACTTCTAGGGTACGGATCGCCAATTAGTTTTAACTGTTCTATATCAAAAAGACCTTTATCTTTAAGCATATAGAAAAATTCTGCTTCACATTCTTGTATCTCTTTATATCCTATTTCTTGAATCCATTTAGCCGCGGCACCAATACTATGTACTCCTGCAATATTAGGTGTTCCTGATTCTACTTGACTAACATCATTGTTTAATGTATATCCTTTATCATAATCTACATAACTAACTGTACCACCACCTAAACGTGATACTATATCTGCAAATCCACCTCTGTGAAATAATACACCAACTCCTGTACTAGCAAACATTTTATGTCCACTAAAAGCAATCCAATCTATGTTATTCATTTTAGTATCTATTGGTTGGTGTGCAATACTTTGACAAGCATCAAGTATAACTTCACAATCATGTTCTTTTGCTATATGGACCATTTGGTTCCATTTTAACATGTGTCCACTTAAATTACTTTGTGTTAAAAATGATACAATACTTCCAGGATTTTCAGAACATATTTCTTCCCAATCCTGCATACTAACATCACCAACATCAGTTGCTTTGCAAACAAGTAGTCCGCCATTTTCTGCATTACGTCCTTGCTTCATCCAAGGTAAACTATTACTGTGATGTTCTAAGTGTGTTATAATAACTTGTCTATCATCATTAGCATAATGCTCTGCAATCATATTTAAACTTTCTGTAGTACCACTTGTAAATGCAATTTCGTATGCTTCACAATTTAATAACTTTGCAACTTCTTCTCTTGCTTCATCATATAAGTCTGTTGCAATATGACTTGTTTTAAAATCACCCCTATGCACATTTGCTCTGTAGTTATAATGGTAATCACTTACTGCTTTAATACTACTATCTACTGTTTGAGTACTAGCCGCATTATCTAAGTAAGTTATATCACTATATGCTAGAGCAGGAAAACATGCTCGTATTTGTTTTATTGATTTTGCTTTTTTGTATGCTTTTAACATAGGAAACTGTCCACTAAAATGTCATTTGCTTTTTGTCTGCTAAATCCTCTACTTTGCAGATAGTACAAATGGTCCTTATTAATATTACTTATCGTGCAACCATGTGAGCATTCAATTTCTTTGGTATGAATATCCAATATTGGACGAGTATGCATTTTAACATTTTTTGTTAGCATTAAATTCTCATTACTCATCTGTCCATCGAACCCTATACTAAATGGACTAACATCATACTTTCCTATAAAACTTGTATTGGCATTTTCGTTACCAACATTTTTTATATCTATTACACTTTTGTTGCTATCGTTTTGACTTTTTACTTGTACAAACTGATGATAATCATTTCCTTTTTTAATATTGTTTCTACCAACTAAATCTACTTCAACATGACTACTACATTTAAAGTAAAAATTTTCTTGTGAATATTGACTACCTTCGTTCTTAAACTTTACTGTAACTTTACTACCTGGGTGACAAACAAACCTACTATCAAACAATGTCCAACCACCTAAGTCTTTTGAGTTTCTAACAATTTCTAACTCTGCATCTTCTCTTACAATGTATGTTACATAGTTCATTTGTCCAGCAAGACTTTTTACACGTTCTCTTAATTTAACTTTTGTATTATATTGTATATCAACTATACTAGTGTTTGCTTGTAATACAGGATCATCAGTACCATTAACATATTCAATAGTAAATGGATTCTTATAAAAGTTATCTTTACTTCCCGAAGGAAAAATTATTATATTAGGAAAAGTTGATAATGCGTATGTTAAGTTTCTAAAATCATTTGTATGTTCAATAATTTTAACATACTCATCTTGCTTTTGTTTGTTATATTTTATGTTATCTAGTATTTGTACATTAAATGGTTTCTTTGTACTAACGTCTGTACTACTTAATATATGACCATCTGTTATAACTACTGTATTTTTCTCAGTTGCTAGATATTCATACTTTACTAAATCATCTACGCCACTAATAGTTCTCGATTCAGTATTTAAAATATCTATGTTTTTTAATTTATTAATATTACTAAAATTAAATTGTTCGTTTTTATTAGAAGGTAAACCTATTTCACGTAGGTAATATAAATTGTCTACATAATGTTTATGTAACCCTGGAACCTTTTTCTTGTATTCAGAATTTTCTAATTCTTCTAAGTATATCGGAGATGTTACAAAATCGAGGATGTCTTCAAGTTTATAAAAACTTTCAAATCCATTTTGTTTTGTTAATATATTTGAACTGTATAAATTTTTAAACACTATCAAACCCTTCTGCAAATATTTTCTGTGCTAACGTTTTATCACCACCAACTATGTGGTCTTTCTTTAACACAAGAATTGCATCAGGATCTAGACTTTCTATAAGTTTTTCGTAGTGTGTTACAACAATAAGTGTATTGTCGGCTGTTCTCCATTCATTCAATTGTTTTGATAATGCTTTAATACCATCAACATCTAAACCACTGTCTGGTTCATCTAACATGGCTAACTTTGTAGGCAACATGCTCATTTGTATTAACTCATTTTTCTTTTTCTCACCACCACTAGCATCTGTGTTTAAGTTTCGCTTGTCCCAACCTTCAGGCAATCCTAAAGTATGTGTTAATGCTTTGAATTTTTCTAATGTTTCTCTAATATCTTTACCTTCAGTGTTTAATGCTTGTTTCATAAATTGAAAGTTACTTAATCCAGGAACACTTGTTGGTGCTTGGAACCCTACAAACATTCCTAGGTTTGCTCTTTCATCTACTTCAAGTTCACTGATATCTTGACCATTAAGTTTAAGTGTACCTTTTACATCTAAATCAGGTCTTCCCATAATACTATGCAACAATGTACTTTTACCTACTCCATTAGCACCCATAACAATATAAGTTCGACCTACGTCAAACTCAATGTTTATACCTTCAAGTATAGGATTAACTGAATAGTCTTTTAATTCTAACATCTGCGTATTATACTACCTTTGGTAATTAATGTCAACGATTATCCTACGGCACCTTCTAGTGTTATACTCAATAGTTTATTGGCTTCAGCGGCAAATTCTAATGGTAGTTTTTGAAACACATCTTTACAGAATCCATTTACTACTAAATTCATCGCATCATCCTCACTAAAACCTCTTGTTGCCAAGTAATACATTTGTTCTTCACTTATTTTTCCTGCACTTGCTTCATGCTCTACAGTTGCAGTATCATTTTGACTTGTAACATATGGTATAGTTAATGCCCTACTGTCTTGTAGCATTAAACTATCACACTTTGTATAATTAGATGCATCATTGGCACCCGGATTTATTTTTACTGCACCTCTATATGTATTTGTACTATCTCCAAAACTTATGCCTTTGGATATAATGGTGCTTTTGGTATCCTTTCCTAAGTGTATCATTTTAGTGCCTGTGTCTGCTTGTTGTTTGCCTTTTGTAACTGCAACACTAAAAAATTCTCCTACACTACCTTCTCCTTTTAAAATACAACTAGGGTATTTCGATGTAATTGCACTTCCTGTTTCTACTTGAGTCCAACTAACTTTACTGTTCTTGCCTTCACACTTTGCACGTTTTGTTACAAAGTTATATACTCCACCTACTCCATCTTCATCTCCTGGGTACCAATTTTGTACTGTGGAATATTTTATTTCTGCATTATCTAATGTAATTAATTCTACACAGGCGGCATGTAATGTATTCTCATCATATGCTGGAGCAGTACAACCTTCTAAGTAACTTACATAACTATCTTCGTCTGCTATAATAAGTGTACGTTCAAACTGTCCTGTGTTTCTAGCATTTATTCTAAAATATGTATTGAGTTCCATTGGGCATGTTACACCCTTAGGTATATAGCAAAAGGTACCGTCTGAGAATACAGCAGAGTTCAGTGTAGCAAAGTAATTGTCTGTGTAAGGTATCACACTACCTAAATATTTTTTAACTAGTTCAGGATGATCCTGTACTGCTTCACTGATACTGCAAAATACAATACCATGTTTTTCTAGTTCTGCTTTAAATGTTGTAGCAACACTAACACTATCAAATACTGCGTCAACGGCTACTGTTGGAATAAGGTTATCTGGTTTTGGCTTTTCTGTATCTAAGCCTAATAATGCATCACGTTCATGTAATGGTACACCTAACTTTTCAAATGTTTCAAATATCTCTGGTGGTATTTCATCTTTGTCAAATTTCTTTGGTGCAGAGTGATAACTTAATGCTTGGTAGTCAACGGGTTCGTAATCTAGTTCTCCCCATTCTGGTTCCGACATAGACTCCCATCTTTTAAATGCTTTTAATCTAAACTCCAATAACCATTCGGGCTCATTTTTAATTGCACTTAAATTTCTTACAACTTGTTCATCAAGACCCGCTGGAAAAGATTCGCTCTCTAATTCAGTTACGAACCCTTCTTGGTATTTCTTATTTTTCTCAAGATTATCTATGCTCATTCTACCTGTTTGGTTTTAAGTTGTAAAGGGTGACCACTTGCTCTAGCAGTTGCTATTGCTTCTGTGGTTTTTTGCTCTGCAATTTCCCAATTATATGAACCTGCTACTGCTTGTCCATGTTCGTGTATTTGCATTGTAACTTCTTTAGCAGTTTCAACGTTTTTATTGAATATCTCAACTAACAGTCTAATTACAAAATCAACTGGAGTGTAATCGTCATTAAAAACAATTACATCAAACCTTGGAGGATAACGCAATTCTGTTGTTGCTCTAGTTTTAACTGCTTCTTGTGTCATATTGTACCTATTTACTATGTGGTGGTAATTTTGCTTCAACGAACATTTCGTGTTTTCGCTTTACCGGATTATACTTTCTTAATTTTAACTTAATATTTTCAATTGTCAACCTTTTTGTTTTCAATGCTGTATAATGATAGGTATGACTGTCCCTTGTTTCACCTTCAGGAATCAAATAAACTAACGTCTTTCTTTTGTCTTTTTTTGCCATAATTATTGTAGGTAGCAGAAAATACTGCTACCCACATATTTACCGCAATTTTATGATATCTCGATTTTTTTCGGTTTCATGGCATCAGGAACATTCCTAAATAATGAAACTCTTAAAATACCGTCCTCAAGTTTTGCTTCTTTAACTTCAACAAACTCTGCAAGTTTGAAAGTTCTAATAAAGTTTCTTTCAGCAATACCTTTATGAAGATATTCAACGGACTCATCTAGCACGTTGCTTTCACCTTTTATAATAAGTGTGCCATCTTCAAGTGAAATATCAATGTCGTCTTTTTTGAATCCTGCTACTGCAAGAGTGACTTCATATATATCATCTTCTTTTTTGGCAATGTTATAAGGCGGATAGCCTGTTTGTGCATTTGAGAAAGTAGGGTCATTGAAAAACTGTTCTGCTAGTCTGTCAAAACCTATACTCATTTTATATAGTGGGGATAGTGATTCGGTTGTGAATCGGATTTGCTTATTCATAATAATCTCCTATATTTAGCAAGTTTATCTATTCCAACTTTTTAAACCCATATGGCGAATAAAAAGTTCGCGGGATGAAGGGGCATTCGTTAGTGTGTGTCCTGTCCCTTCTTCCTACTTGTTGCACTTCTTGGTTTCTTTAACTCTTGCCAATTAAAGTCCTTTGTTGGGCAACCCAAGTAGACATTGTCCGAGCTCTTTTTAAAACTCCACTAGTCCGAAGATTTCGCTTTGTCCGAGCTCTTTTTAAGACTATGTCTTAATAATGTATTATCTTCTTTGTTTGGTCACCAGTCGGTTTTTTTCACTTACGATCCAATTACCTTGTGTTACCTTTCCGTTGATAATACATGCAATTTCAATTGTAGTAGACGTCATTCACTTACGATCCTGTTGCCCTTACTTTTGTAATTGCAAAGATATTTATAATCTATATGTATTATATAGTACTTTATTGGCAAAAATCAACCTTTTTTTACATCTTTTTGTATTATTTTTTTAAAAACCTTGTTTTTTTGGGCATTTTATATAAATAATAGCAACTAGGAAATATACAACAATGTAGTTTCCACAACAAATTAGGAGTCATAAAATGGCACAAACTCAAAACTCAGGCGCGGCAGTAGCCGCTGGACACGTAGGTGGTAAAGTACTTGCGGGTATCCAAATAGATTTCGGCGCAGACTGTTCTGCTAAATTGGCAGTAGGCTCAGCCGTAGACGCAACAATGAAAGCAATTCAAAACGAAGGTCTAACACCTTTAGCAATTGGTACAGTTGATAACACAGGTGGAACTGGACAAGGACTTAAAATTCTTTTTGAAGGTGAACACGGAACTGATACATACGACGGAACAAACAGTGAAACCCTAGCGGCTCACTTAGAAGATGTTGTTATAGCATTAGGAACTGTAGATGGAATTAACCTTGCATCAGCAACAGTTGCCGCATTTGACCTATAAGTCTTAAAATTATTATAGAAGAAGGGAGCATTATTGCTCCTTTCTTTTTGACTAAAATCCCTATATTGCATAAATACATGTAACAAGACGTAAAAGTCTAACCTAATTAGGAGAAAACAATGGCAATAGCAAAAACAAACCCAAGTGCAACTACTACAGGTTCTGCATCTGAGGTAATCGGTAAAGATGTTTCTATCTTCACAATTGATTACATTAATGCAATTAACGGTAGTGCTGGACCTGATGGTGCTCAACAAGCCGTATTAAATGCTATTCAAGAAACAAGAGTTATATTAGCCGCAGGTGGATTACACAATTCAAACACTGAGCAAACTTTTATTATTGAAGGTGCATTAGATTCAGGACTTCAAGCAAGAATCAGAGCATTAGGTACAGTTGATTCCGTTGATATAAGTGGAGCAGTATGTACTGCAAAGCCTTTAGAAATCGGCACATAAGTACAATTTTAGAATAGACATTCTAGTAAGAGAGCAGACTTCGGTCTGCTTTTTTATTGACTTATTTCCCTGATAGGAATTTATCCATATATGGTTTAAGGTCAGTTATAGGTATTAGGTCATTAAACTTTAATTTAAAAACCATTTCTTCTTCAGCAGTAAATTTTTTCTCTTTAGGTCTTATCCAAACATTTACACAAAAATCATGACTATGACCTACTGATTCTAATTTAGGTGAGCCATAGTTCATACGCATTTCACCGCTTATATCATTATCTTCTAGCCATTTAGTGATAGGCAGTATAGCATTATGTACAGCACCTTCTGTAATCCAGTCATAGTCACCATCATCTTTAACAGGAGCACAAATAACTAAGATACTGTTTTTGAAGTCATCGTTAATCTGTCCTTCTAGATATTCTTCAATTGTTTTGTTTGGCACCTAAATAATCCTTATCCTTATATGTTTTAATCATATGGCATTTAACACATAATGTCTGTATGTTATCCTTCGTATTAGCACCGCCTTGGCTCTTTAGGTGTATATGGTCACCATGCATAATGGCTCGCATTACACGAAGTCTATGATACTCATCTTCTATCTCTTCGAACTGTGGATCTTCAGTCGGGTTATATCCACACTTTGCACATTCCATAGTTCTATAAAATGTCCAAGGTCTTTCTGGTTTACCCATACCTCCATATTCAACACATTCTAATTGATGCTCTCTACATAGTATGTTACTACCTGGTCCAGTCATAGTAGTCAACTCTTCATCGCAATCTTCAAGCATACATTTCATGCCCATTTGCTCTTTAATGAGCCTGTCTGGCTTTTCTACGTCTTCTTCTCTGAGTCTTAACTTTACCATAGTTCATTTTCCTTAGGTTTGTAACCACTAGGAGCATCATAGAACGGTGTTTGCATATCTGGTACACTTTTATTCATTTGAGCAATTAAGAAAGGTAGTCCTGTATATATTTCTGAAGCCCAATAGTTTCTTGCTATAATGTCTCCAGTCTTAGGACATATTTTATTAGGATCTTTTCTATGAAATGCTTTATACCAATTCTCAAAACTTGCTCTTACTTTTAACCAAAATTGACCATCAGGGCTAAAGTCTGCATTAAAGTGTTGTTTTGTGAATGCCGCAAACTGTACCAAGTAATCATCAGTAACATCGATGCCTTGTTCGTATAGTAAGTTAAAGAACTCATACAACTGTCTGGCTTCTTTTGCTTGTACAGGACGTTCTTGGTCAATGTATGCCCAATAGTCACAGAACATTTGTGTAACTTCTTTAGGCTTCTGCTTGTCTTTCTTTTTCGAGTAAACAGTATCTGCTAATAGTGTAAATGCACCTGCTTCATCTTCATCGCCCAACTTCTTGTGTGTCATGAACAATCCAACTTCTGCCATCATTGCCTGTTTCTCTGACATCTCTACCCATTCAGCATCATCTGATCCATCAACATTCACACCCATAATCATTGATTCAACTAAATCAATTGTATCTAATGGATCTTTAGCATCACCATTTAGCAATATAAAGTTACGTCTAATATCTAAACGTTTTGCTCTTGGGTAAATGTTTACTGGTATTTTTACTTCTTTAGGATTTAATCCAAATATCCAAACTGCAATAATATACAACACAATGACTGTGTGTTGTCCGTCCCAAGCATTTAGTCTGCCTGTTTCTGGATTAATATTACATTGTATAGGCATTACCATGCTTTCGCTAAATTTAAGTAAGATAGCAAGTATGTGTCGCCAGTTTACTTGACGTTGCATTGTAGTATCTATATCGATATCTGCTAATGTTAAGTCTGTTGGTGCGGCTGTTACAAGAGCCATGTCGGCCCATTTTTTCAACTTGGGGTTTCTACCTATCCATTCTGCTACACCACTTTTAAGTTTTTTAGAGAGAATAGGATTTAATTGAATACAGTCAGTTAGACGTTGATTTACATCAACATAGTTACTTTCCTGTTCTTGGAACCTCGAGTTCTTTTTATCTGCGTAAGTTTTTGACATATTGAGCGACCCTCCTAGGTCTTTATGTTAATAAATTTATTATACTTTACTTTTGTTATTTGTCAACCTTAAAATGCTAATCCTAAGACATATATTATTGTAAGTCCGCCATTTAAAACCCATACAGTTTGTTCTTTCCACATTATTCCTACATAAACCCACAAACTATTTGCAGTAATAAAAGCATAGTGATGTAATTCTAAGTGTGGTACAAAACTTGCCAAACTAGCCGCTAGTATTAATATTGTAGTAGCAAACCAGGCTAGGCCCTGATATGGTTTTTCATTTTGATTCATTAGTCTCCTTTAGCACCAGGTGTTGGTTTTGCATCATCTGTATATGTGCCTTCTGGACCTTGGGGTGAACCTGAGTCTTTATCGTTTTTATTGTAATACAGTTTTGGGTTTAATAATACTTGTTCACGTTTTGATAATGTCTTTTTCTTACCAAAAATCTTATCCCAATTCTCTGCATACTTGTCTTGGTCACTAGGTTTTTGCACAGAACCTTTTCCTCCGTGCCATTGACCTTTACTTTTCTGTTCTTTGTTTTCTTCGCTCATCTGCTTTCTTTAAAACCTCTTCACAATGTGGACACTTCAAATCCACATCTAATAATTCTGATATGGCAACATGTTTGTCCCATTCACTAGTGTCCGCCAAAGTGGACTCCTGTAAAATATCCTATTGTTAATGTTATAGGAACAATTATTAATAAGTCTACTGCCCAATGTAATGCTATAGACAATGTAATAATTTCTCTCCAGTGTATTTTACATACATTGGCCCAATGTTTAATTTTTTCTACCATATTAAAATTTATCCTGGTCAACACCACGTGCATTAAAATTTCCTTTGGCTCTTGATTGTCTATAGTCAAATGGTACACTAACACTATAAGGATCTGATAATCCTTTTCCTACCCATTTAAAATGATTGTAAACTGTAGAAGGATTTACATGATCCAAATATCTATCTACTACAGTATTGTTTACATCTGCGTATGCTTCTACTTCATTATAAGTTCCATACACATATTCGCCACTATCTAGTTTGGCTAACTCTATATTATTGTTTCTACTCAAGTCATTACTCCTTGCCAATTCTGAACTGCTACAAATATCATTGTGAGTATGGCTAGAGTTACAATTATATCTGGTAATGGGTTACGCATTGTAATTTTCCATCCTATTAGGTATTACTACATCGTAATTACATTTTTCACAACATCTTTTATCTGATACAGGACTTGCATTGTGTGAATGTTTATATAGCATAGGTTTAAAACAAATACTACAATCAACTATTTCACCATTCAATCGCATAATTGCCACTTTGGCTTCATCTTCTGTAAAAGTCATTTACCAATATCCTTAATATTATTTTTACCAATTACTTGATATGCACCTTTATTGTAAGCAGGAGCAATAGTATAGTTCTTGCATATTTCTGCTTTCTCTCGTTGCCATGCAATATCTTCAGCAGTACCACCTCCGCCTGTTAAAGGCATACTAGGATACTTTTCTGCATATTCTCTTTGCTCACGCATTCTTTCATCAGCAACCGTATCTTTTCTAGGCTTAAATGCTTCTCTACTTCTTGGGTCTACCTTAGGTGATATTCCGTGACAGTAATCAACATACTGCTCAAAAGACCACTTAGGTAAACCCAATCTTTTATGCTCTTTATTTTTAAGTCTTAAGCCTTCTTGCCATTTGGCTACATTAGCCTTTGTCATTTTAGGCTTATACTTTTTATTCCTAAGAGTCGTAAGACCCTGTGCAAGATGCATAGTCATAGTAACAATTATACCAGATTATCTGGTAAATGTCAACCTATTTTTTTGAATTAATACGTCTTAATGCACCCATATTGTAAGCCGCAAATAATACTAAGGGCAAGAACAATATAAGTGTTTCTACTGCTTCAGGTAGGTTAAATAGGCTAATTAGGTAGCCATATGCAACTACTACTATTGTTAGAATAGTTATCCAGTACAATCCAGTTAAAGTGTTTAAAGCGATTTCTTTAAAGTCTATCATATTTTACTCCTATGATGTTTAGTTAATATGCTTATATTACAACATCTTGTGGTATTTGTCAACCAGAATATGCATATATTGTGGTTTTTTAGTCAAAAAGAAAGGGCAATACCTAAATATTACCCTATCTTATGTTATTAATAACTTAAAAGGACTTATCTAACTAATGTTAGAATGATTTGCTAACTGAAAATACAAAAGTATCTTCGTCTGCAAGTCCTGAGCCGTCTTCAGCGGCAAAGTCCACATAAGCAACTGTTCCTTCAATACCCATAGGTAAATCAAAACTTCTACTCACTGACCAATTGTCGCCTACATTATCCCATGAACCATAAGACACATCAACTGCGTCCATTACGTTATATGAGACTTCTGTGTAGTCGTTGAAGTCATCGTTTCCGATGTTGTGAGATACAGTCAAATCTTTCCATGATCCTGAGATAAAATACTCTGAACCATCTAAAGAGCCATCACCACTATATGCATAGTCGATGTAACCAACGTCAAGACTAATGTCTCCCATTGATCCAGCCCAACCAACATACATGTCTGTTTCTCTGTCAGCATCACTGCCAGCATAAGAAACTTCTGATGCCCAGACTCCAGCATAAATGCCTTTACCTGCGTCTAAGTGTAGACCCATTGATAAAGCACTATCGCCTTGTGTTTGAGATTGACCTCTGAAAACGTAATCACTTCCGTAACCAACGTTTCCGCTCACTGAAGCCGCTTGGGCCCCGAATGCAATCATAGAAAGCAATAGTATTACTGCTACTTTGAATCCATTCTCAATATTGATTAAATTTTTCATTTAATCCTCCTTTTTTATTATTATATTACTGCTACCAACCGACAAAAATACTGTCTGTTTTGTCACAGTAATCTATTATTATATAGTTTTTAAGGGTAGTTGTCAACCTTTTCCTAAAAGTTTTCAACATGTTATCCACAGGATATTCACATGTGGGTTATGTTGTGTTGTTTTCGATTGGTGTATATATTTACCGGATAAATGTGTTTTATATGTGTTAATAAGTAGTTAATACCTACTATTCTCGATGTTCAGGTAATAAGAATACCGCTAGAAAAAAGTGTTACTCATCTACAACACTTTCTTCTATTAGATTGGCTGAGTTGCTTCTACGTCTACTGGAATGCATTATTTCAACGTCTAATCCAACAAAACCACAATAAACGCCGAACACAATATTAATGATTATCTGTTTGTGTTCTTTCCATATGTGTTTTCAATCAATCATAAAAAAAGCACACCTAGGTGTGCTTTTTTATTTAACCGGTAAAGGTTATTTGCTACTTAAGAAGTGGCAAGTGCTTGGTAACCAGCGGCAATTACTTCTCTAGAAGCAGTACCTAATCTGTATTTGTTGGTTACTCTACCTTTTGAATCACTGTGAGTGTTCAAATAGATTGGATACCCTTTAAATCTTAGTGATTGAATCACTGCTTGTGGGTTTCCTGCGCCGAATCTTGCGGCTATTTGCTTAGAAGTAAGTTCAGCACCACCTTGTAGAGCAGTTAGAACTTTAGTTTCTTTACTTACGAATGTTGTTGTAGTCATATGACCTCCTAATTTCAACATATTAACTATTTTAAAAATATACTTTATCATAGTTGTTTATTTTGCTAAGGACAATTCCTTAACTTATACACTATTATACTTCTTTATAGTTCAATGTCAACCTTTTTTTGCATTAAATAGGTCTCATTATGTATCCACTTGTTTTTCTTGATGAATCCCCATTCTCTAAAACGTGGTCCTACAAAAAATAAAGTCCAAACATCTACATTTGGCTCTAATTCTATCCTATGTAAGGACTTACTACCAGCAAATTTAATAGTTCCTGCTTTACGCCAAAACTTTCCTTTGGGTGTATGTTCCCAATATCCGCCTTTTAATATAATTGTGCAATAGGGCCAAGGGTGGTCATGTAAGTCATCGGGGTCACCTTTGTGGAAATTGTGTAAGAAAAAGTTAAAAGGGAACCATTTTCTGTCTTTTAGGAACAAATAGTACCTAGTTAAGTATGGTTCTTGGTGTATTCGGTCCAGTATTACTCTTTTTCTACCTAACCGTTCTAGTAAATCAAGAAGAATTTTCATGTGATGCAACTCTTTTTCTGAGACTGGTACTGCTAAAACTATGGTCTCTACCATTAAAGACTAACTTGATATTTCTATCTTTACATATTTGCTTACCAGTAAATTGTTTATCTTTGTATTCTACTCCTAACACTCTAACATTAATTGGTAATGTTAAAAGTAAATCCTCTAAATCTTGCTCTGTTGCATAACATACTATTTCATCTACATATTTTACAGCCGCTAACTGTATTTGTCTTTCTACTAAACTTTGTATTGGTGCGTTTTTACTATCTGGTCTGTCTATAGTAGGATCTGTTTGTAATCCTACAATAAGATAATCACAATGATGTTTGGCTTCTTCTAACATTGTGATATGTCCTGCGTGTAATAAATCGAATGTACTACAAGTAAATCCTATTTTTCCGCAATCCTTATAACTCAATTTCATGTCTGTGTTTTCCTATACCAGTCAGGTTTCTGTGCTATTCTTTCTTGTATTCGTTTTCTAATTATTTTGTAATCTGATTTTTCAGGTGTCCAATCCTTATATAGTGATTTGGGCCATTGGTGTGTTTTAAAAACACGATTAGGATCTGGGTTCATACCCCTTGATAACATTTCTTCTCTTATGTCATCATACCTTTTAAATAAGTATTCACCTTTGTCGTAAAAGAACTTTACATGCCCTTTATTTAAAGTATATCGTTTAGGAATACTATTAACGTCCCAACTCTTAGATTTAAGACTACGTTGTAGTGCTGATCCAACCATAAAAATTTCTCTATACTCTGCAACTAAATGTTGGTCAGTTAATTCTTTTGGTTCTACAATATTAATTCGTGTCATTCTGCGTAATCTTTTAGCATTTTAGTTATTTCCATAGCATGTTGTTCTTCTAAGCCAATTTGTCCTCTAGCATATTCTTCTAACATTATACTTGCATCAGCAACTACTGTCAATAACTTTTTATATAAATTTACTGCATGTGTTTCATGTTCTAGACTTTCTTCTAATATTGTTCTAATAGAATGGTCATGCGATTCAGTAATCTTTGCAATTACTTGACTTGGATGTCCGCCAAATCCTGTAATAAGTTCACCAGCCTGTAAGGCATGTTGTAAACTTTCATTTGCTTGTTCTTGCAAAAATGCAACAATAGGCAATCTATAAGGACCTGTAACCATTAAAGAACTGTGAGCATATCTAACAACACCAGCCATTTCGTATTCCACAATCTCATTAAGTATATTACATACTTCTTCTTTGTTTAATGCTTTCAATTCCATCATTCTCCGTTATAATACTCAAGACGTTCTATGTCATCTTCAGTTGTTTCTTCACCATATTGTATTTCTATAATATGACATGGATCTTTACTTCTGTTTACAATCTGATGCCACTCATTTGCTTTTACATGAAAGTTTTCATCTGTTTTTAAAGTAAACACCGTAAAATTATCTGGATTGCTGGCACTATACTTTATCTCGCATTCACCTTTACTGCAAAACCAAATTTCACTTCTCTTGAAGTGCCGTTGATAACTAATACCTTTCCCTGGTTCTATTATCAACTCCTTAACACGAACTGCATTATCTTGAAACAAGTCACTAAACTCGCCCCATACTCTGCGTTCTGTTGGATATTGCCATTCCTTTAGTATCCAACTGCTACTGTTTGATTTGTTTGTACCTCCGACACCAAATTCAAACTCTATACCCTCGACTTCCATTTCTGGAATGTTATCTTTTGTTCTGTCACCTCCGTTGCAAAAGATAATTCTATCTGTTGTGTAAGCCTTCTTGGCTTGTTCAAGGGCCTTTTTAGCACTTCCATCACTATCATCGAAACCCCAAACATTATCTACCATGTCTAGTCTTTCTATAATTCCTGCCCTCTCTTCAAATGGCATAAAGGGCCTGCCTTTTTTTCTACTTAACCAATCATCACTGTTTAGTGCAACAACTAAATGGTCGCCTAATCGTTTTGCTGACTCTAAGTAACTTATGTGTCCTGAATGTAGCGGATCAAAGCCTCCACTAACTATGACTACTGTTTTGTGCATTAGAAACCACGTTTTCTCTGCATACGAGCAATCTTTTCGTTGTAGTCTCTAACACGTCTTGTTTTACGTTTTGATTTCATCCACTTTGTTCCTGTGGGTAAGTATTGTTTCATTTCTCCACGTGCTTCTGCATCACGTACATACTTCTGCCAACGTTTTACTGCTTGTTGCTTTTTACGATTGCGTTTTGCACTAGGCTTTTCATAATATTGTTGCTTTGCCATTTCCTTTTGGAAATCTGCTTTTTCCAATCTACGTTTTAAAATCCTTAATGCTTTACCAACATCGTTATTCCTAACTTCAATTGATGATTTGAACTTATCTAAATAGTGCTCTTCTTTTTTAGGCTTGTCATCTCGCCTTTTGTTGTTCCACTTTTTTGTGAAATCCTTGTTGTCTTGTCTTCCTTTAGATTTGTTCAACTTTTACCTCGTAGTTTAATTTTGTATTCTGAATCAGTTTTTTCATTACCGTTAGTATATACTAATGTAGGATAACTGTCAACCGATTTTGTTGGGTATTGTTTAAAGAAAATGTTCTTAACTCCATTTTCCTTGAGTTTAGGCGCTCTGAACATAATATTATGTAAACTGTTCTCTACTATAGATTTTAGTCCTCTAGCACCTGTTTTTGTTTTAGATGCCATCTTGGCTATGTCTTTAATATATTGCTGTTCAAAACTTAATTCTATTTCATCATATTCTAACAACTTCTTAACTTGTGGTATAACACTTGCTTTAGAATTGTTTAATATTGATACCATGTCGTCCTCTGTGAGCTCGTCTAACGTAATTAAATTAGGTAGCCTACCCACTAGTTCAGGTATTAATCCATAACTAATTAGGTCTTCTTGGTCTATATGGTCTTGCCATTTTACTTTACTAACTTTGTTTTTTGATATATCTGAGTTAAAGCCAACTTTCTTAACTTTCATTCTGCTTTTTATTTTGCTTTCTAGTCCTACAAATGCACCACTACATATAAACAATACATTAGATGTATCAAAGTCTATAAATTGATCCATACGTTTTGAACCATTTGTTGTAACCTTAACAGTTGTGCCTTCTATTAATCTTAAGAGTGCTTGTTGTACACCTTCGCCACTAATATCCTTTGTAGAGGCGTTAGATTCTTTGCTACGGGCCTTTTTATCTATCTCATCTATGAACACTATACCCTTTTGTGCTAAATCAACATTCCAATCACAAGCATTCAATAAACGTTCTAATACACTTTCAACATCTTCCCCAACATACCCTGCTTCAGTTAATGTTGTAGCATCTGCTATTGTAAAAGGAACTTTAAGCATTTCTGCTAATGTTTGTGCTAGTAATGTTTTACCTGTGCCTGTTGCACCCATCATTATCACATTACTTTTTTCTAATTTTATATCATCTGTATCGTGATATATCTTTTTATAATGATTATATGCACATACACTTAAAACTTCTTTAGCATATTCTTGACTAATAACTGTTTCATCTAAATGTGCTTTAATTTCTTCTGGAGTTGGTATTACTTCTAAGTCTAGGTCTTCTGTTATATCTTCATCATTAATAATTTTATAACTTATACTGATACACTCATTGCAAATGTATGAATTAGGTCCTGCAATAAGTTTTTTAACTTCGAAACGTTTTTTACCGCAAAAACCACACGATAAATTTTCTTTATCTTTATTGTCTGCCATTTACTTCTTTAAATACCTCGGTTTGTCGTCTGTGTCGTCTTGGTCGCCGTCTGTCGGTAGTGGTATTGCCCAAAACCCTAACTGTTTATTTACATCTTCTTGGCTTAATTCTTTAAGCATTGTGAGTACTTCTTGTGTACTTAAATCATTTACATTCATTTCGCTGTTTGCTATAAGTGTTGCCGCTCCTAATAAGTCTCCGGTGGCATCTTTCTCTATAACTTTAGGACGTCTTGGTCCTTCAACTATTTTTTCTATCTCTCTTACAACTTCTACTTCAACAGGTACTTCAACTATTTTTTCTACAGGTACTTCAACTAGTTTTTCAACTACTTTAGGTTTAATTTTTAATTTCTTCTCTAATTCTTCTACTTGTACTTTTAATTTATCTATTTCACCATTGTCTGTTCTCACAACAACACGTTCTGGTCCTGGTACATGTACAATCTTTTCTACTTCTACTTCTTTTTCTACAATCTTTTCTACTTCAACAATTTTTTCTACTTCTACTGGTACTTTAACTTTAACTTGTTTTTCTACAATCTTTTCTACTTCAACTTCTTTAATAACTTCTACAGGCACTTCCTTTTCAACTGTTTTTTCAACAATTTTTTCTACTTCTACTTCTATAGGAATTTCTTTGATTACTTCGACGGGGACTTCGACGATTCGTTCTGGTCCTGGGACCTCTTTTTCGATAGTGACCAACTTCTCTTTTGGGACCTCGACCTTCTTCTCAACTGTGACAACTTTTTCGACCTCAATTTCCACCTCCTTAGGTTTCTGAGCCAACTGTGTTTCTAAATCTTCTATTAAATCCAAAGCATCATCTAACATTACTAGAGTGTTAGCATACTTTGTATTTAAACTATCGAGTGCTTGTTTAACTGTTATCTTTTTTGCCATCTTTCTTCAGTTTCTTTGCAAGTCGTTTTTCTAATTCTTTAATAGCAGGTGGTGTACTTAAATCAACTTCTGCTTCTACTTCTTTTTCGACAACTTTTTCAACTTCAACTTCTTTGATGACCTCAACAGGCACTTCCTTAATAACTTCTTTTTCTACAATCATAGGTGCAGGTTGTTTATAACCTGACATAACATCTGCGGCATCATCTACCGCACTTGGTTCTTTTACCGAACCATAATCTACATCTTTTTGTAGTTCATCTCTAATATCAGGACCTGTTTTTTCTAAGTTGATTCCATAACGTAATAACGTTTGGTTTGCCGCGATAACTAGCATAACTGCTAGTGGATCAAATACAAATACTAGCATTAAAATGAATACTTGTACTGCTTTATCCAATAAATCTTCGCTGTCTCCTCCAAAAAGTAATTGTGCTACATACTTAATTGGTCCTACTTCTTTTTCTAATGTTCTTACAACACTTTCTGCTTCATATTTCTCATCTTTAAGTGTTGCTATAGTATCGTAAATCTCATCTATCTGATTGTTATAATCGTCTATCTTAATTAAATTGCTATCTTGTTGTTCTGTATTACTATTTCTTAGTCTGTTGATTTCTGCATTGGCATCGTCTATAACTTTTTGAGCCTGTGCTCTATACTTGTCAATGTTGTCTTGTTGTTTATTAATATCTGCTTGAATACTTTCACGTTGTGGTTTTTGAGATTCAAATAATGCTGTTGCCTGTGCAACATAATCTATTTTTTCTGTTTCTGCTTGTCTAAATGCTCCACCCTCATCAAGTGTAACTACTTCTACACCTTTTTCTCTAAGGTCATTTACTGCTTTGTCTAAAACTGCTAGTTGGTCTCTAAGTTGATTTATTTGTCCTTGTGCATAATCAATGTCTCCTTGTACTCTTTCCCATGCACCATCTCTTATTTCTTCTTGTTGTTTAATGCTTTCGCTAACATCTACTGTTCCGCCTATACCTAATATTCTATCTTCAAGTATTGATATTTTGTTTTCTTCTCTGCCTATTTGTCCGTCAATACGTTCTACAATAGCAAAAGCATCTCCACTTTCACTTGCTTGATCCAAGTGTGCTTTACTAAGATATCCAAAGATACCCATACTGGTTATTAACATTAATACAAAAACAGCAGTCGACAGATATGCCTTCAAGGCAAATGAAGTTTCATTCCAATATCTATATAACCAACTTGCTGTCAGAAGTTTACCTACTTCAAGTGTACCAGCCATTACAGCAATCGGTGTTGCGGCGGCACTGAATATAGCCATAAGTCCAGCAATACTGAACCAGGCGGCTACTCCGGCGATGGCAAGAGCAGTTATTAAAGTTAATATACCGAATAACATGCAACTATTTATCGGTATTTTGCGTATAATTAAAACAGTTTGGACATAAATATGATTATGGAACTTACATGGACACACGATACCGCACAAAACCTATTAAAATGTGTGGTTTTTGACTCAAGACAATTCAACCAAGAACTTTATTACACTACTACTAATGGTGGAAAAGTTATTAACAAGTATTTTAATGACGTTTTAATAAACACTTTTGTAAAAACAGAGCATAAAGACCCTTGGGAACAAGAAAAAGAATGGTTGAGTGAAACTTACTCAGATAATACAGGTGTATATAGACCTATGTGGCATTTACAAGAGTTATCAGAAGAAGAATATTTAGAATGGGAACAAACACATGGTTGGAATATGGCTATGCCTATATATGGTATCAGTGATGATGGATATTATTTAGATAGACTGCAACGTCATGCACATGTTCAAGAAGGACGTGATATGGAAAACGTATTAGTTGACTTTGAAAATAAGATTTGGATAGAACTTGATAGTGAAGGAAAATATTATAAAAGATTATGGTGTGAAGAAAACAATAGTTTCTATAATGTTCAACCTTGTTGTGTTTTCCCAGACAATCCAGGAAGGAAATCTATAACTTCAGATGAAGTAGAATATTATTTGTCTTCAGGGTTCATTGACCAATGAACTTTTTGATGGTCATTTAATTCAACTGTGGCACTATTTGCCTCATGTTCTCTAACAGTACATTTTTGAACCCAACATCTACCTTCAGTTAGTTCTTTAACAATTCTGTCTGCTTCATCAAATGCCTGTTCGGCAAATCTTTCACAACCTGTTCCGCCAACAACTCTTAAATCAATAAGATTTTTGTCTGCTAACATTTGAAATGTTTCAAACTCTGGGTCGTCACTTGCTAACAAGTATGTATGGTCAAACATATATTTCAACCATTCTTTAAGTGGCTTCAATCCTCCGAAGTCCACTATCCAGTTACGTTCATCAAGTTCATCTCCACCAAATACGAATTCAAACTGTAATGCGTAACCGTGTATTAAATTACAATGACTATCTGCTCGCCATTGCCTAAATGCACAACTATGTCCTGTGTTATGTGCATAAGTTTTTCCTGAATAATATCTTTTTGTCATTATAATGTCTCTATCTTGCTTGTTTGTTTTGTATAACCTTTTGTGATTTCGTCGTTAGTCTTTGCCATACTTAAAATGTGTTCCATTTTAATTTCTACTGTGGTATCAGGATTAACTGTCATCATATATGGCATAAGTCCAAATCCTTCAGGTCCTCTACCAACTATAAGAGGTTGTGTTAGTTCTACAGAACCTTTATCTCTATTATCTTTCTTTAATCTTGCGATTAATTCTTCACCAGTTGTAAGTCTACAACTAACAACCTCGCCTTCTTTTATAACTTCAATTAACATAGTATTTTCCTGTAATTTTTATATTATATAGATTATATATGAAATGTCAACCTTTTTCTACTATAATCCAGGCAATAGTTTCACTATATGTTGTTGGGTTAGATACAACTAGTTCAAGTTTGTACTTTTCTGCAAAATACACTAATGCATTTTTAACACCTTCTATAGCATAATCATCAAACACTATAATACCGTTAGTCATTAAAGAATAAATCCATTCTGCATCTTTTAAAACATTTTCTTTAGTGTGATTACCATCTACAAATGCATATCCAATGTCTGGAAATGTTTGGTCAGTTAGGGGAGAGTAATCTTTGTAAAATGTTACATTATCAAAGTCTTTAAACCTTTTTAAAACTTTGTCATACTTGTAATGCATATTGTAATCAATATCCATATCTATTATAGTCTTTAAAGTTTGATTTATTTTGCCTTCAAAAGGATCTATTGCAAATACATGTTTTGGATTTCCTACTTCTAGCAAATGCATTAAACTTTTTCCACAAAAAACTCCAACCTCAATACAATTTGTATCAGGTGTAACATAAGTTTTTATTAATTCTTCAACTGTTGATGCTTTTTCTGGATTAAAAAATCCAATAGTCGATTGCCACTTTAACATATGGATATTTAATTGGAAATAATAATTTGATTAAACTATTCCGGCTTCTTCTTCAGTAATATCGATAAAACCTTCTCTGATTAACTTTTTACGATTAGCCATATGCTTATCTTGAATTTCTTCTTTACTACCGCCAAAGTATGCAACTGCATGTCCTTCTTCAACTAAGATTTCAGTTACCATTCTGCCGTCGTCGGTAACAAAGTCACCTAATATACGACCAAACTTGCCTCGCATGTCTTCGCCTTTTTTGTTAATCTGGGTTTTTAGAATTGGTCCTGATTTTCCACCTATGAGTTCTTTTAATCTAGCCTTACTAGCCAAGCCAAATTTCTTTTCAACTTTATCTCTAGTTCTGCTTTCTGGTGTGTCGATACCCATAATACGAACTCTTTCGTCTCTGAGCATGATATCAAAACCTAAATCGATGTCTACGTCCACTGTGTCGCCATCAATCACTCTGATGACTTTACATCTGTACTCGTACATAACTACTCCTGTGTTTTCCTACAAGAGTATTTATCTTAAAGTAATGTTTTAATCAGTTCTAACTAAGAAGGTATGATTGCTTAAAATAGCAACAACTGGATACACTTGACCCCAATTAGGTTGACTGATATTATGGTTATAATAATGTGTCGCACCACTTGTTGGATCAATTGTTACACCATACATAGCCAATAATGAAACTTGAACACTTTGTTTCCAGGCTTCCATGTTTGGTCCTATTGCTTTTCCTTTTCTAGTTCCTTTTTCATACACGACTTGTATCTTGTCAGACTTGCCATCACAATACCAACTGAACTGACACATACCTATAATAGGAACTTCGTATCCTCTCCAATTAACTCTTAGTTTGGCTTGTTTTGTAACACCACAAATTGTGTTTGGATATTTTTTGTGTGCCACTCTATTAAGTGTGACATGTGCTACTGCTGATTTGCCTGCAAGGTTTTCACCTTTGGCTTCCATAAAAACATTTTGTGCTAAACAAAATGCTTCATCTCTATCTATCACGACGTCAGTTGCATTATAAGGTGCATAACTCAACATCATTGACATTAATACTGCATAAAGTGTTTCCATACTACCCATATTGGATCTCCTTTTTGTTTTTTGTTAGGCTACGTTCCTAATAACTCTATCTTCAAAACCAGATTCAATAAAACTACCATCTGGATTTCTACCTGGTGAAGTAGAAGCATGGATAACACTATCATAATCTTTAATGTTAATACCAGTTCTTGCTAAAATACTATCAGCAACTCTATTCACCATTACGTTCCTATGAGCAACATTAACACCAGTTGGATATTCACTACCTTCTGGGTGGTCAATGTTCTCCTCATGGTTATACCACATACTTTCTAATCCAGTAAGTTGAACTACAACTGAATCATCATTGTTTTCATTATAGCAAGTAACAGTTGAAATCCAGTAGCCATCTACTGAAACAATCTTGTCTTTGCTTTGGTTTTGTGTGTTTAAGTTACTCATATATTTCCTACCTTCCTTGTTAAAATATACATATATTATAACGAATTATAGGGTCAATGTCAACCTATTTGCCATGATTTCTGGCAGATAATTTATGGTTATTTAGTCAATTTCTTTGACTGGTATTCTGCTAACTTTACTCCATTGCTCATCAGCAGTATATTTGGCGGCTTCTTCGAACGTAGGCATGGGCTCTTTTACCTTAGTTATAACAGGAGGGTTTATTTTTCCACCAGATGGAGAGTAATCTGCATTAAAATCCAACCATTTTTGGTCTTCAGGTTTTAACTTTCTATCACTCACAATAGCATCTACCGGGCATTCGGGTTCACATATAGCACAATCAATGCAAATTTTTGGATCAATAACTAATGTATTCTCCAATTCAAAAAAGCAATCGACTGGGCACACTTTTACGCAAGTGGTGTGTTTGCAATCTACACATTCACCCTTTACAACGTATGTCACTTATTATAACTCCTGTTTAATACCATTATTTAATCAAAATATACCATTTCATACACCTTTTCTTGTAATTGATTAAATATTAGCAACTGATTGGTATTGAACCAGTTGACATTAAGATATTTCACCGCTCATTAAGATGTGATAGATAAAGAAGGAACTCAGTGTTCCCCAATCAGTCAACACAAAGACTCCGGAGTCATATTTGTGAACAACATAAAAATATAAGTTCGAAGGTTACTTCTAGCCATTCTCTTACTGTATCTGATATATTCTCAAACTTAACTAATTATAATGTACTTTAATCAATTTGTCAATAAATAGCAGTATGGAATTTGATTTTATTTTAGCATGTGGGGATAGTTTTACAGAAGGTTGTCGAGACCAAATTGGTTTAGGGACTAAAGGTACTTGGCCCGGAATGTTAGCAGAAAGGTTTGGAGTACCTTTTGCCAATATTGCTCAAGGTGGTTCTTCAAATACTTCAATAGCACTTCAACCAGTTAATACTCCGCACGGAGGCCCAATAGAAGATAGAGGCGGAATTGAATGGAATGGTTTGGGTAATGCTAAAAAGCCTTTAATTATATTTGCTTTTACTGTAATGGATCGTTGGACTTATTTTAATCCTGACCAAGGTCGGATAGATTCACACTTTAGTATAGACCCACAGTATATGGCTGATACTAATAACTATGGTAACTACTGGACTAATCAACAACAACACTTACCTATTAAAGCAATGGGTAGAAGCATGAAAACTCACGATGGACATGGTATTGACTGTTATACTTACTCAACTATACAAGCAGTTAAATTGGCAATGCAATATGAATCATTAATACCTGGTGCTACTGTACTGTGGGGATTTATACATGAACGTGTCGGCCCTGAAGCATTTTTAAACAATATAAAAAATATAGGCGACAATACAATTGACCCTCCAATTTTAAAATATAAAGATATGAACTGGCCCAATGAGGGGTCATGTTTTAATCAATTTACTAATTGGGAACCTATGCAAAGACTATTTCATACGAAAAGAGAATATTGGCTAACAGACACTGATGGACATCCAAACTTAGATGGAATAAGTTTAATGGCAGATATATTTGAAAAAGGAATAAGAGGACTGTAATGTTTGATAGTATTATAGCATGTGGAGATAGTTTTACAAAATATCACAAGACTGTAGACGGAGATATGTGGCCCAACTTGCTATCTAGACATTATGAAGTACCACATGCAAATTTAGCCAGGGGTGGTTCTAGTAATTATGAAATTGCATTACAACCATTACAACATACTCCTGACAATATGAAACAATTTAAAAAGCCTTTAATCATATTTGGTATGACAACACCATGGCGACTTCCAATACTTTATCCCATGCAAGGTATAATAGGAAGTATAGACAGTATATTACCTGAGCATTTACGTCATGATCCACATACAGGTGTAGATGGAGGAATGCTTAATAAAACAATAAAGAAAATGATTGTAAAAGATTTATTTCATACTCTTGATATGCAATCGTTAGAAAAAATTATGAATTGGAAAAAGTTAATTCCAAATTCTACAGTTATATGGGGAACAATACATTTTCAACATTCATTGCCAAATGGAGGAGTAAATAAAGATGGTATCAATACTGAAAAAGAAAGAATAAAAGGACTTCATCAGCATTTAATAAATTCAAACCAATCATCTTATTGTTTTAACGAAATAATAGATTGGTTTCCTTTGAGTCATGCCTTACAAGGTGATCCTGCTCTGCATATTAACATGACTGACCATAGTAAAATAATAGACCACCATCCTAATGATAAAGGCATACAAGTTCTTGCGGACTGCCTTATAAAGTACATCGATTCAAAATTTCGATAAATACTAATAGTAGAAATACTATAATCGATTATAATATTGGAGTAACCAAATGGCAGATATCAACAACTTCGGGTTAAAAGGACTAGGCAGTTTAGTACAGTTCGGAAAACGCGGATTAAAACTTCTCACAAACACTACAGATAATGAATTTACATTCACTGACAATGACGGCTCTACTCTTGTTGAAGTTAAAGGTGCTGATGCAACTCAGGCTACAGCATTTTTTACAAAAGGGCAATTTGATAGTGCAACCCAAACTATAGCACAATACGTTAGTACGTCAATAGCATACAATTCAGGTACAACAACTTTGTTTGAAGCACCTGCAAATTCTATGATTTACAGCATACATGTTGACATTGGAAGTCCGTGGGTTAGTGCTGATGACACAACAACAATTATTGTTGGAGATGATGGAGATACTGATAGACATTTTGGTACAGGTGATGCTGATATGACGCAAACATTCCAATTTCAAAGTACGCATCAGCATATTTACAGTTCTGCAACAGACGTAAAAGCCACTGTAGCGGCAGGTAGTGCCAGTAATGGTACTTGTACTGTAACAGCAGTAGTGCTAACACAGGCTGGAATACAAAGTAATATCACAAGAGATTACGGTGCAATTACCTAGCAAGTATAAGTAGAAAAAGAATTTAAAGCACACCTTAGGGTGTGCTTTTTTTTGAACAAAATACTGGATTCATGATAAATACACACATAATGTTTAAAAATTTATTTAAGGATACGAAATTGAATAGAGAAGCAGTATTTGAACAACTTAAAATAGACGAAGGAGTTGTTAATGAAATCTATAAAGACCATCTCGGGTACCCAACATTTGGTGTCGGGCATCTCGTCCTCGAATCAGACCCCGAATACGGACAAGAAGTTGGTACACCAGTCTCAGAAGAAAGAACAAAAGAATGTTTTGAAAAAGACCTCGACACAGCAGTTAGTGAATGTGAGTTACTATACGAAGACGGGGTGTTTGGAAACTTACCAGGAGAAGTACAAGAAATCCTGGTTAATATGATGTTTAACATGGGAAGAACAAGATTAAGTAAATTTAAAAAAATGCATGCCGCAATACTAGAAAGCGATTGGAAAACAGCCGCAGTAGAAGGCAGAGATTCAAGATGGCACAAACAAGTAACTAACCGTGCTGAAAGATTAATGGTAAGATTAGAGAGTGTATAATGAAAATAGGTGATGTAGTAGAAGCAAAACAAGTTAAGGCTAAAAGCAAAAAGCCTAAAAAAACTAAACCTAATACAGGGCATGAGAGTCCTCATCCTTATCAAGGTAAACTTGTTGGCGAAGATGTAACCAAACTTAATACAGAGCCTAAGTTGGACAAACTTCCACATGAAGAAGTTGAAGCCGCAATACACCGATGGGTAAATCAAGATGACCACATAGAGTTAAGTAATGGTATGCACATTTTAAGTGGTGAGAATCATGGTTATGCAGACAATGTGGCACTTATTATTGACCAAGACTATAAAATTATAGACCACGATGATGACATTGTTGATTTAATGCAACAATTCACAGCACAAGAAATAGATCCAGAAATAGTAGAAAGTAAAAAGAAGGATAAAATGCCAAAACAAAATAATCCAGTAGCAAAACATTCAAGAAACATGAGTGGAGCAGGTGCCCACAAGTCACCAAAAGACTATAACAGAAAAGATGCAAAAAAAGAAATTCAAAAACAATTAGATGAAGGCGAAGAAAGAAGTATTATCCAACATGCATGTATTGAAAAATTAGTAGATGACTTTGCTGGAGAAGAAGGACAATTTGAAAACACAGATGATTTGGGATATGCAATATATCAAGAATTAGAAAGATTAAATGTTGAAGATTGTGTTGACCCTAGAATGGAAGTAGGTGGACAACCAATTGGAAACTTTGCTAGTGGTAGAGTAATAGATGTTGTTAATAGCGGTGATGTAGTATATGACGTTATGCAACATATGGATATATCACAACTAGAAGAAGGTACTTTTATTGCACAAAAAAGTGCTGTTATAGATTCTATACTTAAAAAATTAAAAGACGAAGCACAAGACGACGATGAACTGCTTAAACAACTAGCACAAATGATTAGTAAAAAAGCAGATCCTAGAAGCCATAATAGACCGACAGGCAGATGGCAGTTAGAGCCTTTAGAAGAAGAAGCAACAAAACAAAGAATACAACAAGAAATAGAAAAACTACAACCTATTGCAGACAAATTAGAATTTGGACATAGTGAAGCAAGAGATATTACTAAAGCAATCAAATATGAGAATACTACAAGTGAAATATTGGTTGGTCTTTCAGGACTTGCAGATAAATTGGGTATAGATGAAAAAGAATTAGACTACCATGAACGTCAAGTATATGATGCAAAAAGTAGATTAGAGTCCGCCATTTATGAAATGGAAGAAGTATTTGAAGACAAATACAAAGAAGTAGCAAACAAGATAGAAGAACTTGAAATGGACTTAGAAGATTTAGAGTGGGAAAATAGAGAGAAGTAATGCATTGGTTATTCATACTAACATTAAAAAGTATTTTATCGAGTATAATAGGAAGTAGTTTTTATCAATGGTTTAAAAACACAAAAGTAGGTGTATGGTTTCAAGTAAAAATGGACAACACTATGGAGTGGGTAGCAAAAAGATATGATATTGAAATTGCTAGTAGAGAAGAAAAATGGTTAGCACAATATCCATTACTAGCAAAAAGAATAGTTACACTGGAAAAAGAAGTTAAAAAACTTAAATCAGAGAGTAAACAGTTTAAATGAGAGAATATATAAACATCATTAACGAAAGTGTTATGATTAACGAAGCATGGCAAGAACTGCCTGTTGATGTTAGAAATGATGTTGAAACAATCATTGCAGAACTTAATAAGTTAGAAGAAGCAGAACTACAACCTGCACAAATACAATCAGTATTCCAAAAAATATCAGATACTAGAAATTCTGATATGATGCAAGCCGGTCCGGCAATGAAAAAAGTTGCTGGACTTATTACACCAATTTTTACTAAAATTACAAGTAATCCAAAACTAAACAGTATATTATCCAAAGTAGGTAATGCAGTACCTATGGATAAATTGCAAAAATTAGTTGCTGGATTACCTGAACCAGCAGGTTCTAAAGCAAGTGCTGTAGTAAGTTCTATTAAAAACGGAGCATCACAAATAAAAAATGATGAAGACCTTGCCGCTTTTAAAGGATTAATGATTACTATTATAACAATTGGCATGGGTGTTGCTGGTGCTGGTGGTCCTGCAGTATTAGGAGTTATTAGTAGTGCGGCTTTATTTAGAACAGTAGTTGATAGTGCCATTACAGCCGCGGCAGGTGGCTCAGTAGCAGACATTGGTAAAGATGCAGGAGTTGGTTTTGTTGCAGGTGCTATTGCAGGTTCTATAGGTTTAGGTATTTCTGAACTTGCAACCGAAGTATTCCCAGATGAAACTATCACAGAAATTATCCCAATTAAATCTAACGGTGAAATAAACTTAAATGATTTAGAAGCCATGAGTGCAACAAGTATAGATAATTTAAACCAAGAATCAGCAAGAGAACTTTTAGACACAGCAAGAGTTTTTAGCCAATTAGAAGCAAGTATGGATAAAATAGATGAAGTAGGTCAAAAAGCAATTTCAGATGCTTCTGATTTCCTTGATGCAAAAATAGAAGAATTAGGTGGTACAGAGGTATTACAACAAGAATTTGATTTAGTAGGTACGCAAGATTTACCTAGAAGTTCGCTTGACGGTACTGAAAAAGATTGGGAAAGACCAGACAGAGGTTTAGAACCAATCAGTGCCGAAGATTTAGCAAAAGCAGGTATTGATTTAGACCTTGCTTCTCCTTTAGACGAAACAATAGTTCAAAATATATATAAACTTGGTGAACAATATGATGCTTCTGCAAAAGATATTCAAGAAGTTGTTAAAGCAATGGAAATAAATCAATATATGAGTGACTATAGGACTGAAGTTGGTGCAGTATTTAATGTCATAGCCCAAGAATCAAGTTTAGATACTGCGGCGGCGGAGGCTACAAAGGTTATAACAGACAGTGGTATAGACATAGGTGATGCTATAATTGAAAAAGCAGGTGATGGAAAACATTCAATATACTTTAATTCTGTAGATATTAGATTACCTGGTTTACCAGATGTTCAATTCCAAAGTGCTTTTGAATTAATGGTAACAAATCATGAAACTGGCTTAACTTCTGTTATGCATGGATGGCAAGGAACTGCATATGAAACTCCTATGTGGTATGAGAGAGCATATCAAGATTTAATGCAACAGGCAAAAGAAAACGGTGCAAAATACAGTAGTATTGAAGACATGTTTCAACAAAATAGAATAAACAATGCCGCTAGAGCTGGTATAGAAAGAGAAGCATCGGATCTTATATGGGAACCAGCAAAAGTAAAAAAACAATTAGAAAACTCTGTGAAAAAATATGTTGAAGCGGCGGCTGTACCAATAGCAGTTGCGGCAATGGGAACAGCAGATGAAAGCATTAAAAAACAATTTGTACAAGGTGCACAAGAACAAAAAGAATCCATGCAGTTTAATAACGAATGGACCATAGCACTAACAGAAGAAGTTGGTGAGGACTTTGTTCAACTCACAGAAGACTTAGGTCCTGAACTTGCTGTGTTTGTGATGTTAGAATGGTATAACAGTTGGATAAAAGAAAACATAATTATACTAGAAGGGTTTGAACATTTACAAGAACACAGATTAATAGAAGATACCTCAAAAGCATTAGCAGAAGGTCCTATGGATATTGCTAAGAAAATTGGTGGTGCTTACAGAAAGGCTACTGGTGCCGTTGGTGGTGCAGTTGCCAAAGGAGCCAAAGCAGTAGGTGGTGCCGTAAGTGCTGGAATGAGTGCTTTATTAAAACCAGTAATGGGCAGTCCTGCTATACAAAACTTTTTAAATCAAGTTAAAAAACTTACAGGTAGCCAAGGTGCTCTAGATATTGAAAAATTACAAAGTGATTATCAAGCATCAGGTTCTCCAACAGATTCAGAAGAAGTAAAAGCATTTTTAGTTAAATCAGGAGTTACAAAAAAAGAAATAGAACAAGCATTCCAAGGAATTACACCTGAACAACCTGAACAACCTGAACAACCTGAACAACAACAAGATATAGCAGACTTACAAAAAAGAGCAGGAATACAACAACCACAACAAGCAACTAAACAACATGGTTCTCAATTAGGACAACAACAAGATCCCGAACAAGCACAACAACAAAGACAGCAACAACAAAGACAACAACCTACACAACCTGCACCTTCTTACAGAAAATATGACCCGGGTCATATGGGTAAATTTCCAGTTTAGTTTCCATTAAAATAGTTTTTAAATAAATACATACATCAAAACAGTTCATAGTGAATTGTTCAACCATGAGGGGTAATGGCTAGAGCGGCAAGAAAAGTAAGTACTATAACACCTACAAGGAAATGTAGTTCCATAGGACAAGGCGGTCGCGGTAGACGTTGTAAGATATCAACATCTACTATGAACAAGCATAAAAAACGTTCTCATAAGAAGTACAGAGGTCAAGGGAGATAACAATGCCAGTAAAATTCGGTCCATCAATGAAAAAATATGCAAAAGGTAGCCGTACAAAGTGGCATTGGGAACATGACTACATCAAAGCAAAATCAACAGAATTCCTTTTCGAATACGTCAATAAAGAAAAAGGTTCATACAAACCTAAAACAAGAGTAAAATGTATTAAAGAACTACAACGTAGAGGCATTAATCTTGTATGGGTTGAAAGAAAAGACCAAGAAGACGAACTACAAGAAGACAAGTAAATCTCCTAAAAGTGATAAATAGTTTACATGAAACTATCAGACTTTTATAAAACACTAGAAGAATCTTTCAGGCACTATACTGTTAAGCACAAAATAAGCGGTAAAACTTATAAAGTTACTGCTATGCATAAGAATAGTGCAATAGAAAAAGCCAGAGCACAACATGGTGGAACAGCATCACGTTACACTGGTACAGGTACTAGTGATTTTGAAGTTATAGAAGGCAAATCCCCACACAAAAAAGGTACTAAAAAATACAAAGACCATATGGCGGCTATGCATGCCGAAGCAACAGACGATATAAGCATAAGAGATCAAATCAAAAAGTTTGATAAAAGTGGTAAAAAATTATCAGACTTTATAAAAAATCTTAAAGGTCCTGGGTACTATTCATTAAACAAAGATAATCCAGACCACCCAGCAGATGTTAGTGATAAATTTAAGAAGAAAGTTTTAGGTAAAACTGAAACTGATGAAGCATCCATAGGTGCTCCAGACTACAATCCAGCAAGAGGCGACTATGCAGATAATATGATAGGTGAGCCTGATGATTACTACGATGCTGAAGAAAGACAAGAAGCATACGATAACATGCAAGATGACTTAGATAAATTTGACAAAGATGACCAAGAAAGTATTATGCAAGGTATATGTCCAGGTTGTGGTGGAAATGGCTTTATGGATGGTGAAGAAGAAATGTACAATGATGAAACAGAAGAGTACGAAGAAGGCACTGAATGTGATGGCGTTGGTATTTTTGGCTGTGACGAAGGTGAACTAACAGGAGCAGATTGGCTCGACATAGTTAAGCATGATGAACGTAAAGCAGATAGACAAAAATCCAAAGACGAATATCCAGGTGACGAAGAAGTAATTAAACAAGTTGCTAGTTATATGAAACAAATGGATGATCCTAGACTAGCATATCAACAAATGCAGGCAGACTTCCCACACATGGGTAGAGGACAAAGAAGTGAAATACTAGGTAAAGCATCTAAAATGGCATTTGGTGAAGCAATGGCATTGCCAAAGCAAGAAAATACTCCAGAAGAAAATACAGTATGTACTATATTAGGTAAAGCATTAAAGAAAGACCAAGAAGAAGCATTACAATATAGTCCACAAGAACTATACTCAGAATTAGAAAGTGTAAATCCAGAATTAGCAGATACTATTGCAAGATTAAGCAAAGTAGTATATGATGTTAGATTAGAAGAAAGAAGTTACAAAGACGTTGGAGTTGCTGACGTTGTTAAAGATGTACGTGGAAAAGAATTCAAGTTTAACAAAGATAAAAAAATATTTAAAAGTATAGACGATAAAGAAGAAGCAGATATTAAAACTAAACTAGGTAAAGACTTAATGCAAAAACGTAAAAGTCAAATGAGAAAATCAACACCTAGTTATAATAAGAAAAGAGAAAAGGCTCCAAAAAAAGCAGGGTTTTTAGCAAACCTCTTTGCTAATGACGAGCATCAAGGATAATCATGCCAAGCACACAGACACTAGAGAAAAATAATAATGTGTTTGAGAAAAAAATACCATTAACAAGTTTAGACCACATAGAATTAGATTGGCACACAGATGGTAGTACAAGATTTATGCAAGTTTTAGAAGGTGTTGGTTGGAAATTTCAATACCAAGGTGAAACAGCAAAAGAGATAGGCCCAGGCACATCAATCCATATCAATAAAAATTCTATACATAAACTTATTAAAGGTAGCACAGACTTAACAGTAAGAATTGTAGAATTATGAAAAAAATAGTAATATATCCAGGTAGATTTCAACCTATGCTCCCACATCATCAGGAAGTATATAGTAAACTACAGGCACAATTTCCAGGTGCTGAAGTATATGTTGCTACATCAAATAAAGTAGAAGGAAGTAAAAGTCCTTTTAGTTTTGAAGAAAAAAAAGAAATTATAACACAAATGCATGGTATTCCAGAAGAGAATATCATACTTGCCGCAAATCCATACTTAATAGATAGTTACATGAAAGAATTTGACCAAAAGAACACAATGGTCATATTTGCAGTAGGTGGAAAGGACGAAGATAGGTTTCCAATGAAAAATATCGACGATTCTACAGGTTTAAACATGTCTCTACGAGGAGAAACCCGTCCAACTTACTATCAGATGATAAATACATTAGAGCAACATCCTGCATTACCAATGAGTGATAGAGGATACATTTATCTTGCTCCTACAGTAGCAGGTAGAGGTGAAGTTGCAAGTGCAAGTGCTTTTAGAAAAGCATTCACAAGTGTTGAAGATACTGAAAAGAGAAAGGAAATCTTCCAAAAATATATGGGAGAATTTAATGAAAACATATTTAATCTTTTCAAAGACAAATTAATAGGTGAAAAAATGAGTGAACAATTAGACATTATGAAATTTTTGGCAGGTATGCTTAACGAAGCACCGCCAGTAAACTTTGATGCAGACGTTGATACCGGCATGACAAATGACGATGATGACGAATATGCAACAAAACCAGGATACGAGCAAGACAGTATGATTACCCAATTAGGTAAAATCATAGATAGCGATGAAGTTAGTCAAGATGCTGATGCAATGAAAATCAAAAAATTTACTCCGGTCACTCAAGTAAAAACAGACGATGGTCAATCAGTTGACGTTTCACCTGCAGAAGCAAAAGCATTAAAGCAAATGATGGACATGTTGTCAAGTGCTAGAATGGGAGAAGAACAATCTGCTAGAGAAAAGTTCTTAGATGCAATACAAACAAGCAAAGGTCTTAAAAATATGATAGACTTTGCTTACGATAAAAAGATTGTACAACAATCAGAAAGTTTTGTTGCACCTGAGATGGACTTAAATGATGTAAGAGAAGATTATGGTATAGTAGATGAAGGTAGATTAAAAGATATAATCATCGATGCTATGCAAATGAGTGAAGAAGAATTTGATGCAGAATACAAAGGTATGTGGGATTGGGAAGAACTTAATAAAACATATAATGAAGAACATCCTGACTATGTTCCTTCAGATGCAGGCGAGCCAAGTCAAGAAGAAATGGAAAAAGGTTACAAAGATGAAAGTGCTCCATTTGGTGAACCAAGTCAAGAAGATGAATTACATGACAGATTAATCACTGCATACGAAAATGGTGAAGAAGACCTAGCAGAAGTTATGGGTCTTAGTTTAGAAGAGTTAGGTGACGAAATCGATGAGTATGGCAGAGAACATGGCTTACATTCAGATGACGATAGAGATGAAATTGTATTAGGTGTTATAGAAGATACTGTTCATAATGCAGACTTTAAAGACCATGGTGAACCTGATTACGAAATGGAAGAAATTAAAAAATTAGCAGGATTAGTGTAATGGCTGACGATAAAAACGTTTTAGATTTTAAATCCGCTGGCATGAAACGTGCTAGTACTAGAGATAAAGTTGCACAAAAAGGCAAACAGTTTGGTATTGGAAACTTTTTTGCTTGGGCAATAGAGAAATATCCTAATATAACATTAGGTCAATTTCAAGATAAAATGCCTAGTTTAGAAAGAGAATACGGACAAGAAAAGACTATGAGAAGGCAAGAGCCTGATAAAGTACCTAGTGTTAATTCAGCATTTGATGATGAAAAAGAAAGAAATACAGCAAAAGGTGTAAAAGAACCTGATGCATTTGAAGGTGACCTTTCAAGAATTAAAGAACTTGCAGGACTAGAAGAAGAAGCAGGTGAGTACAGTTATACATTAGAATATAATGGTGAAAGAAGCGGTTACACAATTCACAAACTAACAATTACATCTCCATCAGGAGAAAGCAAAGAAGTTGCAGATGACTTCACATATTTTGAGCCTGAAGAACAAGACATGCAGGCTGAATTAAAATCTTGGTTTGAAAAAGGACATGGCGTAGGCGATGAACAAGATGAATCAATTAACGAAGATGAAGAAGTAACAAAAGACGTTATCGGACACAGAGATAACGAGCCTGATATGATTCGCAAGGAATTATTTAAGTTAGGCAAATATAGTGTAGAACTATACAAAATGCTAGGAGATTTACCAAACGGAGATTTCCCTCATTGGTGGCAAGCAAAAGTAGTTAAAGCAGGACAATACTTGTCAGATGCTAAACATTACTTAGAAAGCGAACTTAATGCCCCTGAACCAGAAGCATTAGAAATAAGCAAAGCAGAAGTAGAACAAGACGATATAAACCCATCCGGAGTTTAACATGCAGTTAGACTGGGTTCCCAATTACTCAGAAAACCGACTTACATTTGAGATAGATAATCTTAGATACACTACAGTAGATGGTGGTCAAAATATAGACAAGTATATAGACGGCGAGTTTGATAGACGTATAAGACAATTTCCAGATGAACCCGAAGATTGGTTACAGCCACATAAGGAACAACCTATAAGTGGTGATAATGACGAATGGTGTACAGAATTAGATTGGATAATAGAAAACTATAAAGATATTGTAGGTGTGAAAGTTCTTAGCACTAGATATAGAAATAGAGAAGACGAAGTAGTAGAGCAAAATACTATTTGGGGTCAAGGTGCTAATAATGAAATTGATTTAGTTCCTGTAAACAGAATAGGTATTCCAGCAAGTGTACAAGAACGTTGGGATTGGACAGAACTTGCTAAATCACACATTAAAAGAGAAAATGCTCCATTTGGATTAACATGGAGTAAGCATAATGATACAAACGAAATAATAAGACATGGTTCTTTACAAAACTGTCCATGCCATGTATTCCCACAAATATATGTTCCTGTTGTAATTAACGAAGAAGATTTACAAGAAGACTTAACCAATTTTGGTGGGCAACTACTATAACAACTCAATAAATACTGTTATAATTACAAGGACATAAATTATGACAGTAGAAGCATACCAACCTAAATGCAATTATATTAATACAGCATTTTCTACAGCAAATGTAGATTTAGATTTATCTAATGCAAAAGTATTAGAAATATATGGTAATGCAGGACAACTTTTAGCAGACCCTGAAAACATTGTTAAAGAAGAAAATTATACTGTTTTCGAAACATCTCATGAAGCATTACAACAAGGTATAGAAGATTACCCAAATGCAGACTTTAGATTTTGGGACCATCATAATCAAATGAATCACCCAAGTGGTAATATAGATGAACCTATGCCATGGAGTGGTGATGAAAAATTTGATTTTATATTTTGTTGGATGAAAACTGCTAATTTAGATCCAAACATTCTAGATGATTTAACTACTCAATGTTATGAACACTTAAATCCAGGTGGTGCTATTATTTGGGGAGTGTTTATGAGAGAAGTTGCACTAAACTACTTTATTGTTAGACGTACACATGAATATGGTATGGTAGAACAACAACTCATAGAATCATCAGAAAATTGTAAATGGCTTACATTAATAGATAACGATACTGTACATATTGATGTTGATAGAGTCCCTACTTCAGGTGAAGATGCATGTTTAGAAAGTACACACTTTTCTATATTTTGGGAAAATGATTCTTTAACAAATAGATTATCTAATCTTTTACCTAATGCTGAAGTTGTAACAAGACGGTTACCTCCAATGTGGAGTATCCAAAATCCAATGGTTATTAAGAAACCTGCTTAATGATTGTATATTTTTTAGAATTGTTTTATATTACTAACACTTGCAATTAAGTGTATTCGTTCTTTGTCGCTATAATTAGTAGCACAATGCGTTTTACTAGTATTCAATAGATAACTATTACCTGCTTTAAAATGTGCCATTTGTAAAGATACTTCTTGTCCTTCATCACTAGCACCTGTAAAATCATCGGGCCAATTAACTAAAAAACATCTGTTGTTTGTTATAATCGGAAAATGTAATCTCCAATCTAATACTGCATTACCACTATTAAATGTTGCCATCATAGGACTACCGTCTTTATGTATGCTTAATGTAGTTCTTGGTGGTAGCACACTTATACGCCATCTGTAAACGTCTGTGAAGCCTTGTATAAACTGTTCTAAGTAAGTACCGTGTATTTGTTTAATAGGATGTATAAAACGTGTTTCATCTACTATTTCATTTGAATCATCTAGTTGGGCAGTTATATGATTAAGTTCTCTTGTATTATTCTGTATTGTTTTTCCAGCAACACCATCTAACCAATTATCACTATTCTCTTCTGATACTGTTAAGCATTGATTACGATTTGCAAGTATTTCATTCTCAGTACCACTTGCTTCGTTTCTAATAGAATCAAACGTATTCCACACATCTTTTCTTAATTGTGCATAATCGAATTCTATATTTAATCGTTTAAAAACTTCCATTATGGTATCTTTATTTCTTTTGGGTCTTTTAAGTGTAATGCTGATTCAGTTACACAACCTGTAATAGTTAAACAGTATCTGGGCCATAATCCTGCATTACCTGTACAATGATATATGCCTTCGGGCCAACAATGTATGTCGCCTATACTATATTGATGTATTACATCGTTGCCAACACTAACATAATGACCCCATTGCCAATCATTTAACTGTACCAAATAACGTATTACTTCTGTTGTATCGCTTACTTTAGCAAAGTTTCTTCTGTAGTTATTATAACTATCTCTATGCCAAGGTATGAACTTTCCTGGTGGTTGCTCTAAAAACATTATCTGAGGATTCCATAATCCTGATTTTTGTCCCATAGAAACTAATTGTCTAGGTAAGTTATCTCTTGTTTGCCTACCGCCTGTATTGTGTTGATTAAATCCTGCTCTAGTTAAATCATTATGGTAGCCTTCCATAATTTCTTTTGCTTCATCGTTATAAGGTTCACCTTTAATACTTACTTCGTCGTATTCATCTCCAGGTTTAAATCTACTAACTGCTGTTTTTATTATATCATCAAAATTATTACATGTAAATCTACCAACGTATTGCACGTCTTTTTCTTTACTACTTGGATCATAGTGCCAAGGGAAATTTTCTTTATTCCATTCCCAATAACTATCCATCTGGTGTACCTGTTGGAGTTGCATCTGGTCCATACTCTGTTTCTACGTCATTTACTAATTCTCTTGGTAAGTATTCACAAGTATAAAAGAATCTTCTTTCTGGCATACCTTTAACAAAATCTGTACCATGCCAACTATGTGGACCTGTTTTAAACATAAAACATCTTGCAGTTTCGAATTTTATTTCTCTAACAAAACTTGCTCTGTCATTATCATTATAAATTTTAGTTCCGTAGTGTCGATATTGTGTTCTATAGTGTGGAATATACAATACTGCTTTTATTGGTGCTGGTACATAAGTTCCTGTTGGATCTCTTAATTTAATTACTTCTGGGTCGTCATTATGTGGATATAAAAAGTTGCCATGATTTCTATTTGTTTCTGTAAGGGCACAAGACCATGTAAAAAGTTCATCATTATAGTCATCAAACATTCTACTTGCTAATGTTACAGCATAATGTAAACGTCCATCTATAACTTCGTGTGTTGCACTATGTCCTGCATTATTATTCCACATGTAAGCATTGTCTTGTTGCTCACCGCCCCTTGCAAAGTCTATGCTATCTTCTGGAATGTTGTTTGCTAAATTCCACAATTGATTACAATCTTCATCAGATATAATATTATCTATTATAGCATGTTCGAATGGTCCTCTTATGTATTCTATATCCATGCTACTATTTATTGTTTCCAAAAGTGTTATTAACTAATTCTTCTGCCATTTCACCCCAGAACTTTCCTGCTTTAGGTCCTTTGTTTGCTTTGCCATCGCTTTCTCCTGGTATCTTAATCCATAAAAAAGCATCACATTGTTCATCACCTGTATCACATGTAGGCGGTATTCCTAAACTTCTCCCTGGTGGATTACACCATTCATTTCCGTGAGGACCATTTCCATTACGACTTGTATCTATAACAAAATAATCATTAGGTCTATGCTCACATACTTTTTTACTCCACTCCATGCTTTCTTGTGTTGTTCTATAATTACTTACATTTACAGCAAACCCTCTTACTTTATCGTTACTAACTTTGTCTAATAACATGTTTGCATCTTTAGGACTTAACCAATTACTATGCCCAATGTCTATATACACTAAAGCATCACATCTATCTGTTAGTAATTCTAATCCTTCTTTCATTAAATTTAAACGCCACTCAGCATCTTTATCTTCCATAAGTGTTGTATGAGGTAAACTATCAGGTTCAAATATAACAATAGGTTTGTTTTTACCAATGCCTCTAGCAAACTCTAATAAAAATAACAAATAACTTTCACGTGTTTTAGCACCACCTTTACTGTAATGACCCATATCTCTATTAGGCATGTTATACACGACTAATATGGGCAACTGAGGTGCCGTTCTATTGAATAATCTTTTAAGACTCTTATCTAGTTTACCAATGCATTTGCCATTACGTTCACCATACCAAAATGATACAGGGTGTTCAAATATTTTACTAGATAAAGGAAATTTAAGTTTGTGGTCTCTTACTCTGTCAAAGTTATTAACCCAAAATGGATAGTTAAGACTCATTTTCAATTTTACGCAAGTCTAAATCTGTTTGTAAAATTTTAATTTTCTTATCACGTTTTTTCATAGCACGTTGTAATTTCATATCACTTGCATACTCTAAATATAACTTGCCATTTAAATGGTCAAACTCGTGTTGAAAACATCTTGCGTCCATACCTTCTAACCAATCTTCAACTTCTTCTTGGTCAACTGTTTGAAACTTAACTTTAACTTTTTCTGGTCTTGTTACTATAAAATACAATAAAGGAAATGTTAAACAACCTTCTTCCATAGCAACTTCTTCTTTACTGAATTCTAATATCTCAGGATTATAAACACCTACATTCTCTCCTGTAGATAATGTCATAACAAACATTCTATAACCCATACCTAATTGTGGAGCGGCAAGTCCTATGCCAAACCTATCATGCATGAGTTGTATCATTTCTTTTTCACGTTCTTCCCAATTTGCATCTTTATCATCAAATGGGTTTACACTTGCAACTGTGTGAAGTGCTGGGTTTCTTGGTTCTACTAAATCTACTTTAAATTCGTCCGACATATTTTTGTTTTTGTTTATTGTTAATATTAATTACTTCTGCTAATTCAGGTGTAACTGCTCTTTGTATTGCATAAAATATACTTGCAAATACCAAAGTACTTGCTAATAATCTTAAATCAAACACCAATGCTTCTGGTGAAAAAGGTGGAAAAGGTCCCGGAATGTTTATAATTAAGTGCCATAAAACAACACTTAATGCAGAAGTTCCCATTAGTGTTGAGTACTGTCCGTTATTTAAAACCCGGGAGATGAAGCCTATAAGGGCCATTATTCCATAAGTTAGCCACATAGTGCTATAAAACCCTAAGAAAATATCTGTTACAAATAACATACTAACAGGTAAAAACATTTGTAATTGTTTATTTGATGTTAGGTATGGCATGAAAACTGCCATTGCTATTAAAGGTGTTATGTTGTCAGGGAGTATAAATCTACTTAATAATATACAACCTAATAATAATCCAGCACTTTTAAAAAATTCTTTCATGCTAGTATTTATCGGTATTTTTTTAAGTATGTCTACGAAATGAATCAACTAATGCATCGCCTTTCAATTCTTCGCCAAAAGTATGAACAAGTTTTCCATTCCTATGCCTTGTAATAATTCCACTATTATATTGTGTATCTGTTACAGTACCATTTTCTATTAGTTCTGCTTCAGTCTCTTCAGTTTCATACCACATTGACGTCATTCCATGTACATGAATTGACCTAGGTGTTTTTGCCCACTCTTCTGCCAACAAAACTTGCCTTTGCCTTTCTACTCTATCGTCGTACTGTCCCATAATATTATTAAATTTTTAAACTGGTACCCTGTAGGAGAATCGAACTCCTGTTGCCGGGATGAAAACCCGGTGTCCTCACCACTAGACGAACAGGGCATGGAGCTCGGAATAGGATTCGAACCTACGACCTGATGATTACAAATCAACTGCTCTACCAACTGAGCTATCCGAGCCCGAATTAGAAAGTATAGTACACTTAAGGACTTTACTGGGCACGGTTAAAATCAACTCTTGTTTCGTGGTGTGTTTTACCACACGACCCCACCTAATATACGAAATACCACTCGGATACTTTCTAATACTAACTAATTATACTGTAATAAAGGTTGTTTGTCAAGCATTAAATCATGCTATTAAACTTAAGATTTGTAATTAATTCTGGAATATCATCACATTCTAGTAATCTTTCAAGTGCTTGTACTGGTGTGATATTCCCTAATCTTGCTACTTGAGTTGCTACATTAATTAAGTCGTGTCGTCCTATATTGTGCTTTTTACAAATACCTTGTATATCTATTTGCTTTGCATGTTCATCTTCTGATGCTTCTGTGTACTTAATTTTTGCCATTGAATACTATTGTTTTTTGGATATGCCCTTGTATAGGTTGTTTTATCGTTACATCTAATCCAACACTATTTAGTTCATTCTGTAACCAATCTTTGTGATATACAGTAACTAGATGTGTTATACCTTCTGGGTTATGTATTTCATCTACTAATAAATCATTATCAACAAAATAAATATATTCCATTCTTTTTTCTTGAAGTGCATTGTTTATATCTATTTGGTTTAAAATAAATTTGCCAGGGTAGTCTGCTTTACGTTTATCTAAAAAGAACCTAACACTTTCATGGTCCACAAATGTAATTGCAACTTGACCACCCGGCTTTAATACTCTTTGTATTTCTTGTAAATCTGCTATAAAGTTTTCATGTGTAGTATGAGAGTAAACACTATAACAACATATTACATCAAACTTATTATCTTCAAAAGGAAACTTTTGTGACAGAACTCCTGTCTTATTATACATAGGATTAAATGCATCATAAGAAACCCAATTTGCATTAGGATAATTTGATTGTCCAAAGTTTAATGCTTCGTGGTCAACATCTAAACAATAGTAGTTTTCTTCTTTGCCTATCTTTTTTTGTTGTAAATCCTCTAACAGATTTCCTCTATTGCCACCTAAGTCTAGTATAACTGCATTTTCCCAATCGATATTGTTTAACATTGTGTCAAAAAATGTATAACGTTCGCTTCTTGGATATGGGCCTGAATGATTTTCAAAATTTTCTAAGGCAGTAGAAATATCAAAATCGGGTGGTATTGCCATTACAATGTAATCTTAGTATCGTCGTCTAATCTTGGCTTGTTTGTTGGAAACTCTTCTTGTGGTTTATTAATGCTACCAAACTGTCCTGCCCCTTTAGGATTATGTTTGTTTACATCATCAAAAGGATTAACTTCACCTTTTATAAATTGTTCAAATGGACTAGGTGTATCATGTACTCCCATTTTCTTTAAGAACCAATCAATTTTACTTGCATGATGCATTCTTGCTTGTTGCATACTTGGGTGATTAAAATCTTTAGGATCTTCTGGATTACCTTCCATGTACTTTCTATCTGCAAATGTTTGGTCATCATTTCCACCAGTTAGGTCTGCTCGGTCATGTAATACATCAATATCAATACGTTCAAATATTCCATTCATTCTAGCAATAACACTTACCCATGTATCGTTTTGTGCATTAATGCTCCAAGCATCACATAGTGTAAACCAGTCTGCAGGTATAAGTGGGAAAATTGCAAATGGATGGTCATGGTTGTCGTTTGGTGCTAAACATTTAAACTGTCCATCATAACTTTGTACTACTTCGTCCCAACCTTTTGTTTGCATAAGTGCATCATCATTCCAAAGGAATAACCAATTACCCGTACTTGAATGACAAAGTAAATTTACATAAACATTTAATTGTTCATATCCTAATGGTTGAAATATTTTGGCTTTACAGGCACAACTCCAAGGTTTAACAAAATCTGCCGCTTCGTTGTTTACCCAATCAATGCTATCTTGGTCATCTTCATCTACTCCAAGCATAATTTCAATCTTGCTTGGATCTGTTGCATTTTCTAATAAACTTTTAATGCTGTCTTGTAATGCTCCGCCTGTTCTTCCACGTGTTGGAAGAATAATACTAATTACACTACCTTCGTTAATTTCTACCTCTGCTTTTTCCATTTTTTATCCTGTTATAAGTTTTCTAATGTTTCCACGGAATGTATAATGTCCTACGTGGTTAAGTCCTGTACGTGGATCTAAAAATACTTCTCCGCCCATTTGTTGCCACAATCTACAGAATGTATAATCCTCTGACAAGTAACGTCTACTGTCAGGATCAATCATTGTATCAAATAATGCGTACATGTGTTTTTCAAACTTTTCATCTACATTAATATCGTTTGCATATTTTAAGTCTGGATACTCTTCAAACATTTTTTCAATAACTTGACGTTGGATACACATAAATCCTGTACCAGCATCTTTTAATTTAATTAAGTTATCTCTAATTTGTATTTGATTTTGTGGATTGCCGTCTGCATCTTTTAAGAAATCAAAGTTTACAACATAGTTAGAACTATGTCCTTCGATTGTTTGTGGTGTCTCTTCTTCATTACGTCTTGCGGCATTTATAATACTATCCCAATTAATTGCTTTCTTAGGATATGCACCTACTGTAATAGGTCTATCGTATGCAACCATTCTTAATAAATCATTTGGATCAAACTCGATGTCTGCATCAATAAAGAATAAATGTGTTGCTTCAGGGTGTTCCATAAAGAAACTTACAAGTGTGTTTCTTCCTCTTGTAATTAAACTTTCATTAGCCAATGTACTTACTGTGTATTGTATATCATACTTGTTACATAGTATAGCAAGTCTCATCATACTTCTAAAGTATGGTTCACCAATTTGCCCACCGTAACAAGGTGTTGCAATAAAAATATGTTTCTCTCTTAATACTTGAATGGGTATTTCAATTTTTGCATCCAATAATTTATAAAGAGTGTCGTCCTGTGCTGGATCAACATTCTCATTAATTGGTTTAGGTGAATTCTTTGCTTTTTGAGCCTCTGCTTTATTCTTTGCTTTGCTAGATTTTGCAGTTCGCTTTTGTTTTCTATTAGCCATGTATATTCCTGTTCCGAATAGTTAAAGTGTTATTGTACTTTATTTAACTTATTCTGTCAACAAAAATATAATAAATTGGTATTATCTGGAATCAGGTTTTCTGGAAATAAACTGATTAAGTTTCTCTGCCTCGGAGATAACTTCCTCAGTAGATGGCATGAACTCAGGTTTACTAGCCTTCGCTTGTAAAATCAACCTTGCTTCTTGTATCAATTCTAATCGAATTTCGTATGGCGTCTTATTAGACATATTGTTTAGTTACCCCTTGTGATGTTTTTACATCATTATCTACACTTGTATTTATCGTATATTTCTATATAGGTGTTATTACAACTTCAGGTTAAGTGGTACTTTAAGTCTTGAATAATTTGTCTTGTAAATAAAGATTATTGACAGTTTCAATGTCTTCCATTATGGCGGCACTGATAACCATTCTGTTCCATCCAGTAAAATTGAAAACTCTGTGCCAATGCATTGTATTATAAATTGTTGCCTTGCCTGGAGTCATTCTGTGTTCTGCTAAAACTTCTAAGTTTTCATCTTCCCACCATGCACCTTTACCGTCTAATGTTTCTATAGGATCAGTGTCTCCTTTACTTGCCCATCGAACATAACTACGTTCAAAGTCTCCTGCAACCATAAAGTTTAATGCACACCTGCGTCCAAATGTTGAAGGACCTTCACTATGCCATGGACTTGAAGCATTACACATTGTATTCAAAAGTGTTAGACTTCCAATTTTAATTGTAAGTTTTTCTTCGAGGTATGATTTTGTGAGCATGTACCAATCTTCAGGTACTCCTCTATATTGAAAATTGTTTCCACCTAAGCCTAACCCTGTCGGCGTCATTAAATCCATAGGGTGTTGCACATACGGTTTATCTTCTATTGTAAAAGGTAATTCTAGTTCGGGTATGTCTAAGTAGTATGGTAACATGCTACTATTTATTGGTTATGAGAATAGTATTTGTATTAGTTTGAATGATAATAGCAGAAATCCTAAACTTAAAACTTGAAAAACCGATGCTATTGCTACTATGCTTAAGGATCTATCTGCCCAATACTTACCTTCTTTGTTATGCCAATCCTCTAATTCTTGAGGTGTTGCTTCTCTATATTGTTTCATATCGCTGGTGTTAGTGCAAGAACACTTACAAGAAAAATGGATATTAATGTAATTAGTTCTGCTTTATCTCTGAGATTCTTTTCAAACTCATCCATTGTTACTCCTGTGTATGTAGTAAGTGTTTTCTATATCTCGTAAACTTCTCATCACTCCTGCCATGGTGTCTCCTACCTGTATCGCAAAGAGCAGGGTGGCGAAAATCATAGAACGTTTTACATTATAAACCATTTTTAAGGGAGAATGATTACATAAACAAAACTTATTGCTTACTATAGAAGGTATTTATATTACTTTATAAAAAAAGTTATATTAAGGTTGTTTTTTATAACGTCTTTGTTATGCTGATGTCATTGAGGTTGTTACAGAATTCGTAAGGACATCTTGTTTCAGTTTTTGGTATATCCCAATTTTCTAATTGTGTAATATTTCCAAAGTTTCTTGCACCACACCAACTACTAATTACTTCGCCATTCATGTCAATATTTAAACTGTCAAAACCTAATTCACATTTCATGCCTTTAAATTTATTAAGTCCTTCATTTATAATTTGGTGACTTTGTACATACTTTGGAGGAGCATCGTCATACATAAATTCTGTACTCCAAAAACGAGGATGTTCCATACTGTCATTTGGATCTTGGCTTGGTTGTCTATTTGGATTTGGTAGTACTCCAGGTCTTTGCATGATTGTTATTTCTTCAGGAGTATATTCATAGTATGCTTCTTGTTGATGATGATTTGCATCTGGACCTAAATACTTTTTGTACATTGTTTTTATTGTTATATTCACATCATATATACTTTGCATTTTTCCATCTGTAAATATATTTCTTAAGTTATCTGCTACTTCACTTAATTCTTTTACACGACCTCCTATGCCAGCAATATTAATATCTAGTATAAGGTTATCTTTAAGTGTATTTACAACGTCATATAAATGCTGTACGTCCATTGTTAAAGGGTGATATGTTATTACAACACCTGTTAAATAGTCTTTTGCTTCATTCCACCATCTTGTTGTTCTACTTCCATTAGTATAAATTGTTACACTAGAATTATAATGTGCAATACGTTTTATAATTTCTTCAAAGTCTGGTATAGTAGTTACTTCGCCACCAAGCAATTCCCAATGCATATACCTGCCTTTTTCTTTATAGTGATTGGAAATTTTATCAACAACTTGTAAATAACGTTCTGTTGGAAGCCAAGGTTTACTACCATCATGTAGAATTGTAGGACAGTAGTCACAACTGAAGTTACAGGTATTACCCATACTCCATTGTATTTGTACTGCTCTTTCTGGGTCTGTTGTATGTGGGCCTTTAACCCATAGTAGTTTAGCCATACTACTATTTATCGGGTTTTTAGTCTATTAAATGTTTGTGGATATCTGTTAAAATTCGTTGTGTTGCTAGGTCATCATATTCCATTACAGCATTTACTTTTTGAAAATCTGTGTCTTCCCAAATCTTACCTTTCATAATCCATTTGTAAACATCTGTCAATTCTGTTGGTATAGGAAAAGGTGCATGATGATTAATTGTTACTTCTCCTACATCATTTAAACCATTTGCTGGTTTACAAAATCCGTGTACGCAATCATAAAACTCTACATACTCACTGTTAGTTTGTTCTGCAAAAATTTTACTTTTATCAGGACTAGTCCAATTATCTTTTTCTCCGTGATACAATCTAACATTCAAATCTTTTGCATTATAAAATGCTTCTTCAAAGGGCCACAAGTTTCCATAACATAATGCATAAAAAGTATCTTTAGGAAGTTGATTAAAATAGTATCCTGTTATATTTGCTATTGTATCGGCACCCCAACTAAATCCAACACATGCAACATTGTCTAAATCTAAATAAGGAAAATTTTTATTTTTTAAAAAGTTATATGCTTCAACTGTTTCTAATGCTCTCATCTTTGGACTAACATAACTAGATAAAATATCTCCCCAATGTAAAGCATCTATATTTCTTCCTGTAAAACTATCAACACATAAACTTGCTATACCTAAGTTTGCTAAACTGTTTACAAATAAATCTGTATCAGCACCAAGTCCACCTGATCCGTGACTTATAATACATAATGGTTGCTTAACTTTAAATTTGTCTGGTATAACTAATTCACATCCTACTTGTATTGGAGAGTCATCTATTATAGCATGATTCATTTTGCTGTCTACTTGAAATATAATTCTTTTGATATTAGGTATCATTATAGTTCCTTAAACTTATCAAAATGCATACGCCATACTACTTGTGGTACTGCATAAAATTCTGTTATGCCTTCTGGTTCTGCTATACCTTTTCTACGCCACCAATTTCTTGCAACATAGTCTGTAATAGTATTTGTACTTCTTACATAACTGTCTGCATAGGCTTTGTTGGCTAGTGTAGTACCAAATGTTGCTTTAAAATTATCTTGCTTTGTTGCCCAATCACAATTAAAATATAGTAGTCCATCAAACTCTTGCATCTCTCCTCTACCATATCTTCTTGTTCTTGTCATAGGTATATCTTCATTTGGTATTCTACATAACCTAGTCCATATCCTATAATAACCTTCTTTGTATTCAGGCATATATTGTACACCTGCTACTGCATAAATTTTATTTGTTGGTATATGTATCATACAATGATATTGTATTTCATCTACTTTCATTGCTTCGGGTGATTCGTTACTAACGTAACCTAAGTCTTTTGCAATACTACAAAACTCTTCTAATTGAGGTAGCCATTTATCTGTATATTCAATACAGCCAATTTCTCCTTTAAAAAATGTTCTTAAGATTTCTGTATTAGTTGTATCATCCATTTGCCAATATCCACTTCATACCATTTAGTATTAAACTCTAATCTTCTTGGTCTAGCATGATGGTTATTATGTAATAACTCTCCCCAACCTATTAGAGGTGCTAACCAAGGATTGTTTGTACTCTTGTTTTTCATTTTTGATGTTTGATATGTTAATCCTTTAATAGGAAAATGTCCTAACCAATTAACTAATCCGCTTATAACAACTGCTAATAAACTTCCATTCAAACTTGCTAATATATATCTTCCGTCGAACCACCAAACTGTTAATAGTGAAATAATCAATAAGTTTAGTAGGATTAACATATAATAATTCTTGTGGCACCAGACTGCAAATGGGTCTAAAGTTTTTTTAATTTTAAAAATTTCTTTTCTTGCAAATTCGTGATTTTCTTTATGATATATCCAACCGCCTAAGGCATATAAAATACCTCTTGTTGGAGTATGTACGTCTTTATTTGTGTCTGTATGTGCGTGATGACTTCTATTATGTATTAAGGTCCAAGTCACCGGTGAACCTTGTGCTCCTTGACAACCTAAGTAAAGTAGTAACTTTCTTATAGGCTCCCAAGTTTTAAAACTATTGTGGGCATGTAATCTATGGAACCCAACACTTATACCATAGCCGCTGTATAACCATGTAAAAAGAATGGTAGCACATAATAACTGCGTACTACCATTGGCTATACTCCATAGCAAAGATATAAAACAAACTGGAAGGAATATTAAATAGAATAACATTATTTTTTAAGTCCTTTAATTACCCAGCCACTAATGTCTATTTCACTCCAGTGTTGACTATTACTTTGTGCATTCCAATACCTATGATGATTGTTATGCAACATTTCTCCCCAAGTTAAAAGTGAACCAATTCTGTTATTAACACTATTATCTTTTGTCTCAAAATTTCTATAGCCAAACCAACTGTAATGACTAAATGCTGTAACAGTACTTGTATTCATTAATGTTGCCCATATACCAAATACAATTCCGTATAGTGCAACTTGCCAACCAAATAGTAACCATGCTAAACCAACTGTTCCATAGTTAATTACTAAATGGTGGTCATTTAAAAATTGATAATATTTGTCGTTGACAAATCCTCTTCTTATATATCTAACTAACACTTTTCTATCTATGTGTTCATCAAAATACTTTTGTTCTCTATGCCAAGTTAAAAATGCATGAAAAAATCCTTGTAGTGGACTATGTGGGTCTCCTTCTTGGTCGGCATTTTTATGATGTCCATTTGTGTGTATCATAACCCAAGGGAAAATTGCTCCGTATCCATTAAACACACTACATGTTGTCATTAAACGTTCTTTCCATTTGGGCATTTCAAATGCGGCATGACCCCAATATCTATGTAAGCCAATAGCCATTCCTATACAACCAAATAGGAAGTATGTAATTAAACCTAACCAAAGATAATTCCAATCACCATTGTATGCCATAATAGGCAAAATACACCATCCAACTAATTGAATAGGAAGTGTATATAACCAAAAGTTTACTTTTGCTTTATCTTTAAAAAAGTTTGTTAATGAATTCAAAACTTGTTTCATAGTGTGTTTCCAACATCTCTTTTAACCTTGTGTCTACTTTGACAGTATATTGCAAACTGGCATATTTTAATAATAATGGACCAAATTGAGATAACCTTTGTCGAAGTTCACTATCATATTTATCATGTCCGAAATGGCTTTTAAGTAATTCAATCCCAATTAATTTCTGTGTTGTAGGTTTTATATCGAAACCTGCTTGTTTTATAGTACGCATTTCATATTGATAGTATCTATGTGGAGCATTATCAACAAAATCTTTAGTTGCTGATTTAAGTACTTCTCCATAACTTTGTGTAAACATCCAACTAGTGTACATGTTTACATAATGTTCTTGAAAATTAGTATATTCTAAACCACTTACTTCAGCGGCATGTTCTTGAGTTTGGTGTGGTACAAATGGCATAAAGCCATTGTTCTTTGTTCTAGTCCAATCACTATTACTAACATGAGCCATAAAGCCTGGATATACTAAACAACATTTAGGAAGTATATCAAAGTATTTTCCAACTATAGTCATTTGTGGTTGTGTAGTTGGGAATTTTTCTCCGTACTTTTCTAATTCAGGACCATTAAATAATTCTTCTACATCTATATGAAATAATTCGTAAGGTATATTACGTTGTTCACAATATGCAATACTACAATCGTTTTCACGTTTTGTTAAGTTATTACTTAAAACAGGAATGGCGGCAACAAATTCTATACCAGCCATTTTAAAAGCCTGCATACATAATTGTGAATACATGTGTTGTACACTATAATCACACCATACATATATGTCTTTACTGTATTTGTTTCTTATTTCTTTTGCAGTTCGAATTGCTTCTTGCATTGGTGTACCTGGTTTACAATCAGGTGCATGATAAAACATATCAACATTTTGACCATCTTTGAATTCACTAAATGTTACACCTCTCATTCGTAACCCCTATATAAATGTAAATCATTTAAGTTGTAAGTTCTAATAAAAGGATCGCCAGGCTCTAATAATTTTACTGGTCTTGCCATAGGCACCCAATACTCTCTCATTGTAAATGGTGGTGAATCATATGGTCTATTAAAATATTTTTCTTTTACATCTTCGTATGTTAGTTTATTGTCTGCATCACAACTAATCATGTGGTATTCAAAAAGTTGCCCATTTATATCAACTTGGAATCTATGAAACATATTTGTTTTAAATTTAAAAGTTCCATACAACCACCCACTTTCTAAATCAAATGTAATACCACGTGGTAAGTCTGTGTTACATTCTACATACTGATATCCTACAAAATCTTCTAACTCTATTCCACCGTACAACATGCTAACCTGGTCACCTGGTCTAACTGGTATTAAGTGTTCTCCTGCACAATATCGTAAATTGGATATAGGATTAAACTCATAGAACTTTGTTTCGTTAGACGGCGTCTGTGCAAGTCTAAGAGGCCAAGGAGCACTACGAACACTACTATCACTGTAATATCCTAATGTGTAATCTAATTCAAGTTCTTTGTTAGCCATAAGTCCACATACTGTATGAACTGCTTTATTGCTGTTTGGTTCATTAGGTACGGTTACATCATAGATATCAATCCAGTTTTGGTGATGCCCATCATGCAGATTTCCACCTACTTTAATTGTACCATCTACAGCAACAGGACTTATGTCATGTACTGGTAAGTCTTGGTTACCACCTGCACAAACTACCATATTTCCTGCTTCAATTAGTTTTTCTATACGATAATCTACTATATAATTACGATCCATTTGCCAACTAAAACACAAAATTTGTGGTTTAAGGGCCTCTAAAAAGTCTAATTTCTCTAAGAGTGGTGCAAGTGTATCTTCTGCATAAACCGTTGTATATGACGTTGTAAGACGCTCATAGACGTCGATATACGCACAATCTTCATTAGATTGCATACTTGATATCGGATATTGGGAAGTTATGCTGGAAATGACGTCATATTCGCTTATTTCACAATCAACAAGATATGTGTTATATTTAAAAGACTGTATTACTTCAACAGGTAATGTTGATGGGTCTATTTGTTCAGTAAATTGGATTATAAGCATACATAATATTTATGTATGCGAAAGTGGTTCTAGCCGGCAAATACGGTACTTGCTCCGTTGGCGGCATGTCCACAACTTGCATCATCTCCGGCTCTTACAACAGGTTTTCCATCAGCAAAAACTGTGCTACTAGAACCTACCATATTTGGTGAAGCATGTGGTGGTTTACCATGGGCGGCAACTTTGTCACCTAAAAGAGATACTCTGGCTCCTTCAGCCTTAACTGTAGGTGCTCCAGGGCCTACTATAATTCCCCCTGCTTGATTAACTCCGACTCTTGTTATTGCTGGCATACTTTTATTTATCAAAAGAAAAGGGCCGTTTCCGACCCTTTTCGTTTTTGACTTTATGCCAATACAACTATTAATGTTATTGCAGATACTAGAACTGCCAGAATAATTGTATCAACTTTTTCCCACTTCCTATAAGTTACTTTTCCCATGCTACACCTCGGTATGTACCGTGTGATGCTGACACAGACTTTTGTGCTACTATAGGATCGTGTTTGATGCCTCTGTAAATACCGGCCAAAGAAACAGGTTTCTCTGCTTGTAATTTCTTGGGATCATACTTGATACCTCTGTAATAAGTCATATCATCCTCCTCAATTAATTAAGTTAGATGCGTTCCTTCGGTTACTGTCGGTCTCGTTCGGCGAATGCCTACTTGCTTGCCTTACTTTCGTAAGAGGTTTTCAGGTTACCTACTTCCGTTCACTGCTACATTTAGAGTGAATGAACGATTGTAAATAGACTTTTAAACCATGTCTTATGGTGTATAAGTTACATTATGTGTGTAATTTATACACAATTATTTATCTAATTTAAGATATAGCCTTTAAGATTTCGACAAAAAGTTTGCCATATTTTGCAAACCAAGTCTGTTCTTCAGTTAATGCAATACCATAACTGTCTGCTAACATGATTGCAGTTTCAGTTCCTAAGAAAGCATTACTAACTAATAAGAATCCTGCACTTGATACTAACAAATACAAATGGTCATGACCCCTTAAACTATGTGTCATTATGATAATAGTTCCAACAAATAGCATTATATAGGCATATAGTTCCATGTGTGGATTATGCGATATACCTAAACTCATTGTTAGTCCAAGAAACAATAAAGAACAACCCACAATTTTTAATGTGGTTTGCACAAAATTGTGCATTTGTTTCTTCTGTTTGCTTGTCATGTTGTTATGCGGCTTGTTCAATCTCCGCTTTTAGTTGTGCGTCTTTTTGGTCAAACCAACCATTTCTAGTCTTGTATTGACATTTGTAGTCTGACCTACCTTGCTCCTCTAAAGGAATCCATTGCTCAGCCTTTCCTATGATAGCACTATTCCAGTGAGAATATTCTCTAGCAGGAGTGTGATGGGTACGACATAACCAACGGTCCATCTTCCAATAAAACTCTACTGGAGTTTCCCATGGTTCGCAAATTGGACCTTTGCCGTCGCCATTTTTACCAAGGTCACGAATCTCCCAATCCAGGATATATTCTTCCGATGCTGGGTTAGAATACTCAATTAACTTTGTTAAAGTCGGAATACCATTTTGAGCAATCTTGTTGATTTGCTCAGAAGTAAGATTAGTTACAAAATAAGTGCTACCACCCTTGAACTTCCAATAAGGCTCATCTATACCATGCTTATAATCTTCATTATGAGCCGCATAGTTTTCCCTATATTGAGTCTGTATCACTAATGTTTGCATAAAATCTCCTACCTTTTTAACAAATTATGTATATATTATACTAAATTTGGGGGTTAGTGTCAACCTTTTTACCACTTTTTTTGGTAATTATTTGACTAGATTTATCTCTGGAACTTCGTTTCCATTAGCAAATAACAGTAGTTCTTGTGCTAATAGAGCCGCTTGTTCACGTGTTACTGATATTGCTTGAAAACTGCCATTGTCAGATACTGTAAGTTGTAGCATAGTGCCACGTTCTACACCACCAGCAAATCTAGTTTGTGATATCTCAGTTTTTGGTACGTTTCGAAGTTCTGTAGCCATTTAAGTCTCCTACAACTTAATTGTTAATATAGTATATTATACAGGTTTTTTAGGGAAAGTCAACCATTTTTTCTGGTAATTTTCTGATAAATTTCCATGGTTTCTTGGTAGTTTTTACCATAATCTATAGCAAAAAACCTACCTTTTTGTAGGTCTCCAACACTTCCACTATGTTCACTAGTGCTGTCTATGACCATACTATCACCATAATTTAATACAAAATTACCGTCTTTTGTTGTAACTGACATAGGATTATTGGAAATATAACATATAAGATGTGCTTGTCTTGGAGGAACATCTGTATGCGTAGGAGTTTCTCCTTTTACTGCTTCAATAGTAACTATACTATTTTCATCTAGCAATAGTTCTTCTTTAACAAAGTCAGGGAATGTAGATTTATCTAAAATTGTTGTTTCATAAAATCTAAAAGATATGTCAGGTTTTGAATAGGGCAAGTCGCGGAAAAATTGTACTGATTTCATTTTAAAGAGAAAAGCCTTTGAAGGAATCTTTATCTACATCTTGTTTAGTGCCACCAATAACATAACTGCTTATTTCAGTTTCTTGTGGTGCTACTTGAACACTACCACCAGTAATCCATGCTTGGGTCCAAGGTAAAGGATTTGTTCCTGTATTGAATGGTGTTTCTAAATTTACTGCTCTCATTCTTTTACCTGCAATAAATTCTATATATTGCTTTAACAGTTCTGCGTTTAGTCCAATAATACTTCCGTCTTTGAACAAGTAGTCTGCCCATTCTTTTTCTTGCTCAACTGCATCTAGGAACATTTGAGTACATTCTTCTTTTAGTTCTTTTGCAATTTTTTCATAGTCTTTATCATCTTGTGGTAAGATTTTTAACATTTGTTGTGTACTTGCTAAATGTACATTTTCATCTCTAGCAATTAGTTTAATAATTTTAGCATTACCTTCCATTTTCTTAAGTTCAGCAAATGCCCAACTACATGCAAATGAAACATAAAAACGTACACCTTCTAATATGTTTACACTCATTATACATTTGTACAATGCTTTCTTATGCTCGTATTCATCATAACTTTGTAAGCCACGTTCTCTAGCATAGTTTTGTTCTATTAGTTTGTCATAGTTTTCTGTAATAGCATCAGAACAATCTGTAATCTCTTTAATGTTTAGCATTTCATCAAATACTTTACTTGGATCGGAATATACATTTCTAATAATATGTGTATAACTTCTACTGTGAATAGTTTCACTAAATGCCCAAGTTTCAATCCATGTTTCTAATTCAGGAACACTTACTACAGGCAACAATGCTAAATTAGGTGAACGTCCTTGTACACTATCTAAAAGTATTTGTCTTTTTAAATTACTAGTAAAAATATGTTGTTCAAAGTCTGTAAGTTCTTTAAAGTCTTTTGCATCTTTAAGAATATCAACTTCTTCAGGTCTCCAAAAGAATCCAAGTTGCTTTTCAGTTAATTTTTCAAACTGTTTATATTTAACAACATCAAATCGCTGAACATTAACACCCCCACTTGGGTCTAAAAACATTTTTGCTTTTGTATGATGTTTTTTATTTTTACTATTAAATACTGCCATTATATCTTACAACTATCGCAATCGTCCTCGTCTAGTAGTGCTTCGTTCGACTCTATGAATGTAGGAACATTTGCTTCTGCATTCATTTGATTTATATCAATCTCACCTTGTCCATCATGAGTGTTATTGTAATACAACTGTTTGCCACCATATTTATAAAACATAATAAGGTGTTGTAACAACAAACTCATAGGCACTTTCTCATCTTCAAAGTGTTGTGGATTGTAAGATGTATTTACCGAAATACCCTGGTCTATATATTTTTGTAGGACTGCCATAATCTTAAGATATCCTTCAGGTGACTTTTGGTCCCATAACAAATCATATTTGTTTTTGAGCCTTGGGAAACCTGGAACAACTTGTTTTAGTACTCCATGTTTGCTTTGCTTGATACTTACATAACTTCTAGGTGGTTCAATACCATTAGTGCTATTACTAATTTGTGCAGAAGTTTCTGCTGGCATCAATGCCATTAATGTACTATTTCTAATTCCTGTTTCTTTTAACTGTTTTCTTAATGCTTTCCAATCTGCACGTTCTTGATGCTTAACTAATTCGTCAACGTCTTTCTTATATGTTTGGTTAGGTGTTAATCCTTGTCCATACTTTGTTTCATTACTTAATGGACATGCACCTTTTTCAACTGCCAAGTCGGCACTTGCTTTAATCAAATAGTAACTCCATGCTTCTGCCCATGTGTCTACCATTTCTAAATTTGGTTCTTGATATGTACTACTATTTTTAGCCATCCAATATGCAAAGTTAATAATACCAATACCTAGTGGACGTCTATTCATAGTGCTACGCCTTGCCGCTTCTACAGGATACTCCTGATAGTCTAGCAATTCATCAAGTCCTCTAACTGCTAAATCACAAACATTTTCCATTGAGTCTAAACTCTTAATGGCACCCCAATTAACAGCACTTAATGTACATAGGCTAATTTCACCATCAGGGTCATTTATATCACTTAAAGGTTTAGTAGGTAAATTAATTTCACAACATAAATTACTTTGTTTAATAGGTGCAATATCTTCTATAAATGCTCCATGTGTATTAGCATGGTCAACATTCATTAAATAAATTCTTCCTGTATCTTTTCTTTCTTGTACAAAGTTACTAAACAATTCTACTGCTGAAATAGTCTTTTTCCTAATACTAGTTTTTCTTTCTGCCGCTTCGTATAACTCTTTAAACTTATCTTGGTCATTAAAGAAAGCATCATATACTTCTGGTACATCATGTGGGGAGAATAAAGTGATATCACCGCCTTCTAATAATCTTTCGTACATAAGTTTGTTAAACTGTACACCATAATCCATATGACGTACTCTATTATCTTCTGTTCCTTTATTGTTTTTAAGAACTAACATGTCCTCAATTTCTAAATGCCAAATAGGATAATATAATGTAGCCGCTCCGCCTCTTACTCCACCTTGACTGCAAGACTTAACTGCTGATTGGAATAATTTATAAAAAGGAATAACTCCAGTATGTGTTGCATCGCCGCTTCTAATTTTAGATCCTATTGCTCTAATTCTACCTGCACCTATACCAATACCTGCTTTTTGACTTACATACTTAACAATACTACTAGCAGTTGCATTAATACTATCTAAACTATCATCTGCTTCTATTAATACACAACTACTAAATTGTCTTTGAGGTGTTCTTACTCCTGCCATAACTGGTGTAGGCAAAGAAATTTTAAAACGTGAGATAGCATCATAATATCTTTTAATATAAGACATTCTTGTTTCTGCAGGATACTTACTAAACAATGTAGCCGCAATCATCATGTATGCAACTTGTGGTGTTTCAAATATTTGACCACTTGCTCTGTTTTGTACAAGATACTTACCACGGAATTGTTCCATAGCCGCATAAGTTAAATACTCATCTCTGCTATGGTCTATAAAACTTTGTAGTTCATTAATTTCATCTTTAGTAAACAGTTCAACAAACTCAGGATCATAAAATCCTTTATCAATATTATCCTGAACAATATCGCACAAACAAGGTGGCTCAAACTCACCATATACCATTTTACGCAAATGATAGTTAATTAATCTACCTGCTACATATTGGTAATTTGGGGTTTCTTCCGTTATAAGGTCTGCGGCACTTTTGATTAAAGTTTCTTGAATATCTTCTGTGACTATTTTATCGAAAAATTGAATTTGAGAATTTATCTCTACTTGTGATGCACTTACTCCAGTGATATCTTCACAAGCATACATAACGACTTTGTGCAACTTGTCTATGTTTAAGTCTTCAAGTCGTCCATCTCTTTTTTGTACCTGCATGTGTTTGTCCTATTATGTTTGTTCTTTTGATAGTATAACACCTAAAGCATATTACGTCAAGTGTTAAATTAGAGGAATGTGAAGATTTTTGAAATCTTTTAAAGTGATAGAAAGTGCAACCAAATCATCTAAATTATTAGTCTGACCTGGAGTTAAATTATACACTTTTTCATTATGTATAAACACCGCTCCATCATTTCCTGTAACATGATTACTTATCACTTTCCAGGACGTTTCGTATTGATTTAGGTATTTTAAATTACCTAATGTCTGGTATAAAAGGATGGCTATTCCTGTTGCACAAAAGTAACCATGTTCTATTATTTCAAATGCATTGGGCCAGTCGTTTGGGCTCCAATAATCTAGGTATCTAGGTAGTATTTTTACTTGGGAAAATGCTTCAAGAACTGCTTCTTCGCTTGTTGCGTAGTGCCTAAGTTCTCTCCACTGGTTTAAGCGACGAGTGACATCGCTAGTTTTTTCGAACATTGTTTACTGTCTACTGTGATTTCCATCTACGCACAATGTACTTCATAACAACATTTGATGTTGTTGGTGTAAGGTCATTGTTACATCCAATACTAATAGTACCGTTAGCCATACTTGCTGAGAAGGTTAAGTTACCAGTAATGTTAGCATCTTTGTTTTCTGTGGAAATATCGTTTATTGTTACAACACCATTTGCAACACCATTTGCTTGTACGTCTGCACTTGGGTTACCATGATACATAAGAGTTCCTACTCTATTATAGTATCTTGATACATTTGCATTACTTGGATCTAGTGTTGTACCTACAAGTGAATAATCAACATATAGTGTATCATATATACTTGCATCCGATCCTAAATTTGTAAGTGTTACATTACCTGTACCAATTGTTAATTGTTGTGGTTGAGTAAATGTACTTACTGACTGCCCACTTTCTTGAGCGGCAGTTGTTAATAATTCTATATTTGTTTTAACAGTTGTTAGTCCACGTTTGTCTGGATTTGATGTATTGAAGTATAATTTGTTTACTATTTCTGCAAAGTGTCCTGCTTCGTCATTACTGTTAAAGTCTATTTCACCGTTTGTTGTATCTATATCAACTAACCAAGTATCAAATGTTTCATCACTATATGGTTGGTTAATAAACACATTAGAAAGTATATTAACTTTCTCATCGCCTAAAACACCTGGATTTGCTGAAGTGTTTCCAACTGGATTTTTAAACCATTTTTCTAATTTTGATTTAATTGTATGGTCTTTTCTTGTAAAGTATCCTTCATTTAATCCTAATGCTGTCCATGTGTTACCATCATTTTGTGGATCATCAAATAATCTATATTGAGTTTGGTCATTACTATAAACGTATGCTTCATCATTAATGCCTGGTTTCAAACTCATTCTAATCCATTTTTGTTTACCGTTTAATGTTGCTATTGCACCATTAAGTGTAGTTGTTCCTGAAAGGTCTAATAGGTATCCTTCTTTAATACTTAAACCGTCTGCTGTTGTTAAGTTTGTTATAAATGGACTCATGTTACCAGTTGCGTTTGCTGTAACACTAGCCGCACTAACAAAGAATGTATTAGTTGTTGTAGTATCTTGGTCGCCTACAGTTTCAACTTCTGTATTAGCACTTTCTCCACCAACTGCTACATCAAACACTACATTTGATGTTGTTGGGATACCATGATTTAAACTGAATATTTGCACGTTTGCAACATTGCCACCATGGTTAATAAAGTCTAAGTTACCTGCAATAGCAGTAGTTTGTCCTGCTTCTGTAACTTGGAATGTTCCTGCACCTGCATTTAAACTTGAAATAGTATATGGAGCATTTGTAAAGTTTGTTGCATTTGCTCCTGCAAATCTAACTTTATCTCCATTTGTTAATCCTTCAACATTACCTGTTACAGTAATAGTACCACTTCCAGTTGTTGTTACTGCTCTAGCAGTTTGGAATGTATTTGCTGGTGTTGAAATTGTAAATGTAGTACCAACACTATTTGCTTGTATTGGTAAAAGTTTTTGATGTAAGTAATGTTGCGTTTCAATTGTTGTATTACCTGCAACTGCTGTTCCTGATTGACCTTCTAACCAAACATAACCATTATATCCACCACTAGCATTTGCATAGGCTGTAAAGGCAACACTATCAGCACCCATATCAAAAGTAATTAGTTCATCATCATGAACTGTACCACTCTTAGTAGCACTTACGTTGCTTATACCTGTATAAATTTGTGCGTTTGCATTTGCTGGATCTGGACTATATAATGCTGGATCAAGTGGATCTTTAACTGCAACAATATTACCTAATGTTAAGTTTGCTACATTAGAAACACCGGAACCTTCTTGAACAACATCTATGTGTTTAGTTTCTAAACCTATACATCCTGAACCTGCTTCTGGATTAACTAAAACTAAATCTGGATCAATATACCTATATTCAGGTATGCTCATTTGTGTATGGAAACCAGTTACTGTGGCACCATTTGCTATAACACTATTTGCAATAGCATGATTAACATGCGTATTACCATAATATGTTATTGCTACTTGTTCTGCATTAGTAGGAGCAGTTCTAAAATAAACTGTATGACTATCGCCTGTAGCATTACCTGTTACAAAATTATAATCAAAAGATGCATTTACTGTTGCACCAGTTCCACTAGAATCACCTACTTGTTTTTTGCCATCAATTAAAATTGTTACATCATCGGCATTAAATGCCTTTGCAGTTTGGTTTTGATTAACTACTGAATTCCCTGAATTAGCAACTGTAACATCAAAAGTTGTTCTAGCAACATTACTGTTATCTGATAAATTGTATGTTGTAGAAGTATTTGCAAACCATGATTGAGTTTTACTTACACCATCAAATGTACTACTACCTTTAGCAAATCTAATGTGTGGTACTTCAAATTTAATAATTTGAGTGTTTGCAATATTTAATGAAGTTGATTGAGCACCTAATGTATTCTCTAAATATACTGTTTTGTTAAAAGTTTTACTAACAGTATCATCTGTATCTGCACCAATATAAACTTGTCTACTATCCGTAGCGAAACCAATTTCACCTGGTCTCAATGGATGTGGTAAATCTTGTTTCAGCCCTCTTCTTTGCTGAATCCTACTTATAATAACTTTTAAATTTGCATCGTCTTGGTGTGACACTATATTTAACTCCGATAACGTTTATGTATGTATTTATCATTTAAACGGAAATGTAGAGTTCTATTTATAGTTGGGTAATAGACCTTCCGAACTTTTTATTAGAATCTTCGTCATAAACAAAGAATTGGTCCACATATTGCTGTGGCATAGACTCTATACCTTCATAAATTTGGTATTTAGGTATAAGTTTATCATAGTTTTCATCAACAAAGTCAAAGAATTCTTGTCTCCATTCATCTATAGAAAATCTCCATGAGCAACCATGTATGTGTGCGTCTTTATGAACAATAGATGTTATATTGGGACCTAAAACTTTAAATGCAGGTTTATTATATGTTTTCATAGCACCACATAATACTAGATGTCCTTGTGGATTTAATTTTAATAGTGCTAGTAACATTCTTTCAGAACATACATTTGAATGGTAGTAATCTATACCATCAAGGAAAGTATTATTATAAATCTTGTTTATTTTTGCTAGTCCACCTGGTGTTGTTACTAGTACTCCAGTTCCACCAATACTGTTTATGTAATCTACTTTTTCGTCTGTTGATGTAACACCATAAACATTTATTCCTTTTGCTACAGCCATTTGAATAAACATTTGTCCTACTCCACCTGTAGCACCATCAATAGCAACTATATCACCTGGGTTTGGATTTAATACTTTTGTTAATGAATAATATGCTGTAATACCTACTAATCCGTATATAGAAAGATAATCTAGCATTTTATGATTTTCAGGTATTTTCATCGTGTAGTCGTTATCATCTAAATTACTTAGAACAGTATGCGTTCTCCAACCATGCCTATGTATTAGTTTTGTGCCTACAGGAAATTCAGAGTTTTTGCTTTCAATTACTGTACCAACAGCATCACCTTGAATAGGTTTATTTGGTAATGTATTAAATGGATCAGTAGTGTCATTAGACCCCATTGTTGTTCTAATATATGGATCTGTACTACAATAAGAATTTTCTATTAACATTTCACCGGATTGTAACTCAGGTATTTCTACTTCTACAATCTCGAAATCTTCTAGTGTTAGTTGTCCGTCTACAGGATTAAGTATTCTGACTTGTTTTGATATCATCCGAACTTACTATAATATTCTTCTAGTCGTTGGGTCCAAAGGTCGCAATACATCTCAAATCTTGCACCTTCTATAATATATTCTTTAAATTTTATATCCCTACTGACCATTAGTATTACACCTTTCTTGATATTTGTGTTATACATTTCATTGTGTGCCATTGCGTATGCACAACATTGTAAGAAGTAGTCTTGCACCCACTCCTCTTTTTTAATTTTTTTGCTAGTTTTAAAATCTATAATTGCTTCTTCACCTTTATGCATACCAATACAATCTGTAGTACCTGCATAAAGTCCTGGTGCAATTAATCCAATTTCAGTACCCCAAACTTCATCTACATTAGCAAAACCTTCTTTAATCATAAGTTCGCTCATGTCTTTTGCCATAACACTAACCATGTTATTACCAAAAGTAACTTCCTCACCTAGTATGTGTTTTTCTAATGCGTCATGTACTTTAGTACCTAACCCTGCACTTTCTTTACTAACACGGTTTGCTTCTGCTTCGCCAACTCTTTTACGCCAGGCAATAAGAGCAGTTTTATCAGATGTTTTGTCTAATACTGTAGTTACACTTGGAACAGGTACATTGTCATCTCCAACATACTTTCTGCCTTCCGCAGTTGTAACCCTTTCTAATTTTTTATATTGTATCTTTTCTTTTAACATTAAATAATCCTGCAAAATTTTTGTGGGTTTCTTCGCCATAATGGACGCCATCTGCGCCTTTGTCTACTATTAACTTTTTATGTTCCTTTAGAAATCCTATACTATTATAATTAAAAATTTGCAGTTCAATATTTTCATTTTTACAAAAATCTAATAAATGATTAACTGACCTTGTATTATAGTACATTTTTGTGTCTAAGTCAATGTTTTTAAAGTCATCAAAACTTTCACTATATGGCATAAGTGCTTCTGCTTTACCATCTTTAAAAACTACTAATCTTTCTCCATGTGGTGCAAACAACATTAATCTGTTGTATCGCTTTTCTTTATATATTGCAAATGCAATATCTATCATATCAAAAATAGTTGCTCCAGGTACTCCTGCATTGTATGTGTTTACAAAATATGAGGGCCAAGGGTTATTAACGCCTATACCAAAAGTGTGACTGCATCCAACTGCTAAATTAAATCCGCTATTAAAACTATCTAATTCTACATCTCGATGCCAAAGACTATTAAGTCCATATGCTATTGTATTTGAAGTATCTGTGAAAAATTCTGTATGTACTACATGTCTTTCGTAAACGGTAGCACGACTAACAATATTCTCCATTAGAGATTGGATTTCCATGCTAGTATTTATTTGGAGTTTATTGTGGGAGTTCGTCTTTTACGGCAGACATTGCCTGGTCGCCAGCCATATCGCCAACGTCTACTTCTGGTTCAGCAAATTCTTCTTCACCTTCTGGTTCTGCAAGGTCATTTGGAACTTTGCCTTTTGGTGTAATACTGTCAGGACCTATGTTAGCAACTACACCCATTTCTTCCATTGCGGCTTTCATTTCTTCAAAACTTAACATAAAGCCATCATCTGCTAATGCCATTCTAAATTCATCTGTTGGGATATCGTTGACTTCTTTGCCTAAGTATTGTGTAAGCCTATCCATGATTGCAACTTGCAAGTCATCGTAGTATGCCTCTAATAGGAATACGTCACGTATTCGCATTTTAGACTCCTTCTGGGTCTTTAGGCTCTGGTGCGTCTACAGGTGCTCTACCTAGTGGCTCTTCTTCTGGTCCAGCCGCCGCAGGATCATTTACATCCATTGCGTCATCTACTGGTACTTCTGCATCAACAGGAGCATCTACGTCCATAGGTGCATCAATTGGCTCATCTGCCATCATACCTGAATCCATAGGTGCTTCGCCTGATAACGTTCCAATAGCATCGTCCATCATTTGTTTTGTTGCTTTAGTTTGTGCTAAATGTCCATCAACTGCACTAACCATTGAGTCTTGGAAACCAGCGGCAACTTCTGCTCCTAGTTCTGCTCTCATTTGGTCTTGTATTGCAGGTAAATCTTCATTTACCATTTTACCTAATCTAGCAATCATGTCTTGTACATCATCTGCTAATGCTCTAGCCGCCATAATAACTTCTGCTTCTTCAACATTAACTTCTTCTGCTAACATTTCATCTATGATGTCGTCAAACATACTTTCTTCTACTTGTTCTTCTTCGTCGGAAGTATCACCTGTGATTTTATATTGCTTACCATCTACTTCAAAGTTATTTTCGCCTTTAGCAATAGCATCTTTTCTAGCACCGGTAAATTTATTTTGTTCTGCAACTTTCTTGCCAAACATTTGTATTCCAGCATTTACAGAATCTTCTTCTAAAGTATTTAAAAATTCAACAACTGCATCTCTGCTTTTGCCACTAATTTCAGCAAACATGTTTAATTTTTCTTCTATTGCTACCATACTTGTTTGGTCTTCTAATGCAACACCACATTCTTTAGCAAGTTCTCTTAAAAGGAACTCGTTAATTGCAGGTGCTTCTTCAATCGACTCATGAGTGCTACCGCAACTTTCTAAATAGTCTTTGGCGGCTTTTAAAACAATCGGTAAAACAAATTCATCATCATATGCGTATCGGGAATCTTTTCTGAATTTGTTCATGCATTCTTTACTTGCTTCGTCCATTGTATAGCCACTGTCCATTAAGTTCTGTACTGTAGCATAAAGTTCTTCTTTCATGCCAGCAACTGCAGGACTGTCTGCATATAGACCTTCTTCAAGCATAACGTCTATGACGTCTTTTACTCCTAAATACTTTGCGTATTCTGGATCTAAATTAAATTGTTTGTTGGAGTTTCTTAAAGTAATAACGTGTGCTTGTGCCTGTTCTCTGACTTTTTCAAGTCTTGCTTTAGGATGAAAGCCACTTACTTTAACTCCATGGTTTTCTTTAAGGTAAGAATTTAATTCGTTTACCTTATCTAAACCTGTTTTGTTAAAATTGTTAATTTTCATTTTATTTTCCCGATAATGATAATTTGTTAATTGTATTTATCAATTATCGCAAAAATTTTGCGTTTTTATTTGGACGGGTTTAGGCTAGGTGTATGCCGTGGAGTGAATTTATGTCTAATTTACTGTGTAATTCTTCTCTACTATGACGTAATTTCATTAATGACATATCTACTCTTGCCTCTGTGGCATGGAATAAAGTAGTATCTTTAGTGGTTTTCATTGTGTGCTTATAAAAGAATATATCATTCATATGTTTCCATATTGGTTGTTGATATGCATATAGTGTTTCGTGAAAACTTGGTATTATTTTTTGTAATTGCTTAGGATTTGCTTTGTTAAGTGTTTTAAGCATCATATTAGCAGACTCTACTAATATAATATTCTTAAAAACTTCTTGTTTTGTTTTACCATCTACAATAGTCCATTCGCCAAATTTATCTTTTGATTTAAAAAATAAACCTCTTTTGCTAACACCTTTTACAGTATTTTCTAATTTTGAAGCGATTGCTTCTTTCTGCTTTTTAGTTAGTCTCTTCTTGCGGGTAGACTTTGTATTTTGTTTGACCATTATCATTAATTTTTAAAACTAAACCTCTTTGTCTTAATTCATTACATGTGTGTATATCATTTTCAGAAAGGTTACATTCATATATACCTTTTTCGTGACGAAGTTTGTCAAATAACTGAAACTCTTTAGAACTGCAAAACGTTGGGCCATGTTTAGAAACAACTATTCTCATGCTATCTCCTTAGTAAAGTACTTTTTTTACCTTTAGGTCCTGGTTTCTTTTTGCCTATCTTTTTAGGTTTCTTAGGTTTTTGAACAACACGTTGGACATCATTAGCAATAGGCTTAACTACTGTTGCAACTGCTCCTGCACTCATGCCTCCTACTGATGCTGTTTCATTAATTATGATATCTTTAATTTTCATACTACTATTTATCTATATCAATTTCAAAAAGCATATTAAAATCTTCATAATTTTCTAACCAACTATCTAAACCGTCAGTGGCAGAGCCTATAATTTTATTCATATTAGTTTTAAATACTTCAAAATTATGTTCTGCATCTAATTTATTCTTTTGTTCTATCTCTTGCCATTGTGTATTATTGTCTTTATACATGGATAATGTCTCTAAATGCTGTATTAAAAACTTTATTTTGCTAATAACATTAGTTTCACTATCATAATTACTTGTACCTTTCCATGTGTTTAAGCCAAGTAAATGGTCGAATGTTTTATATCCACGTTGTTGTAAGAATTTATATATTCTGTTAGGTCCTAAAATTACAAAAGGTTGTTTCATAATTATTGCTTTAAAGATTTTTTCTGTAATTACTAATGTGTGGTCACAAAAAGTTTCTGTAATTAACTGAAAATCACAATCTAATAATTTGTTAATAAAGTCATTGTCTGCAGAAACTTGTTTCATGTGTACAACATCATCTGTTCTATCATCTATTGTTCTAGGATACGATTCTTTTAAACTGTTTAAATATTTTAATCCTTCGTCAAAATCATCTGCAGATATTTGTTTTCTCTCTGATTGCTCTAACAAGTATTCAATAGTATTAGAATGTATGTCTTGCCAGTCTACAGTTGGAGTACTAATTAAACTATCTACTGTATTTGGTATAGCACCTAGCAATAATGCTCTGTGTGGTTTTGGAGCATTATTTAAACAACTAAACAAATTAGTTTTATTATCATATGTAACTTCTAAATCTTTTAATTCGTCATATAATTCTGCCATAGTATCTTCCTGAAAATTAGCAAGATACATTGTTTTAAAATTTTTATAGTCTGTCTTTTCGTGTATTTCTTTAATATTAATAGCACTATTACCATAAAATGTTGTGTTAGGATTTAACTTATACATGTCAACTACTTGAGATACGAACTTAAACATATATTCATCACAATGTCCTTCAGCACTATTATCAAATAGTATTACTGCTTTATCATTGTTTATAATATGCTCAGGTATTAGTGTTTTATTTGTTAAATGATGTTTTTCCCAAATCTTATATAACTCTTTAGAGCCTATACCATCTAAACTTATAATATATAATGTAGGAATATAGTTGCTTATCTTATTAATGTCTTTCCAATATGTATCAAAAAATGTACATGTACCAAGTATATGGTCTCTACTAGTTCTTGGAATATTGTCAATATCTATCCAAGGCTCATTACAAGACTTAATAAACTCATAAAAAGGATTTTGGATGTGTGCTATTTGCATAACACATATTTATTGGTATATTTACTGCTTAGGTATATATGCTGGTAATACTTTTACGTCTAACTCTTTTGCTTTATAAACTCTATGAAAGCCATCTAGTACTGTTTTTCCATCAGCATGTACTATTATTGGGTCATCTAAATGGACACTATCTGCATCTTCTGGGTCAACATCAATTACTCTACCAAATTGGTCATCGTGTGCTTCGTCATCTAAATCTTTTACGTCTACAGTAGACAATTTCCATAAGTTATCATCTACATATTTTTTAACACTAGGATTTAGATTGTATCTTTCTGCCCAATCTTCATCTATTCGGTCTAGTTCATCTATAAATGGTTGTGGGTCCATATCAAAGTCATTGTTTTCAAGTTCATCTATAAAGTTTCTCAATTCCATTTGATATGCTCTCTTTAAAATTCTTGGATCTTCATCGCCTGTAAAATTAGTGAGACCTTTATGGGTTGGAACATAATTATCATCATATCCATGGGCATGTTCTCTGTCTTGGCTCATATAGTCCCAAACATCTCTGAGCATCTTTACGCCATTTATAGTAACATATTCCTTTTTATAATACGTTCCAGGGAAATCTACAACATCACCTTCCATTGCTTTTGCTAACTTTAGTTTCATTATTTCTTCAAATGTAGGTGCATCACTTGATGTATTACTAAAGTGGTCAATTAAGTCTTCTATTGTAGCATCAACTCTTAATATTTTAATTTTCTTTAAACCCATTTGTAATGCAACATCAAATCTATGATGTCCATTTACAATATAATTATTTTTATCAACTACAATAGGTCTTATGCTACCATCATCAAAACCCTTCTTTGCTCTATCATGCATACCTTGTACACGTTGGTTTTGTACAGGCATTAGTTTCTCTATATCTATTTTTTCTTTAGAGTATTCAAAAGGTGAATCTTGTATATCGCCTTTTCTTATTTGAGGCATTATATTTCTTGGGAAGTTTTTGTCTGACTTTGGACGTTCTATCTGTAATTCTATTAATCGCATATTACTTAAATCCAAAGGCAAACTTACCACCTATTCTCGAACTGTAGTAATTTTTACTGCCATCTATTTCTACTGTACCTTGGAAGTTTGGCGGATATACAGCCTCCCATCCTGTTACTCTAGCATCGTCACCCATTTTACCCATTTTGCAATACAACTGTACAATGCTGGATTGGTTAAGGAATGCTACACAGCCTTGTCCAAATTCTGGACCTGATGTGTTTATTGCTTTTGTTACTTTTTTAGCAAGTAGAGCCAACATAGCATAACCTGTATTAAATCCTGGTACATCTTGTCTTGGTGTTCCGTAATTGAATAATTCTGTACATGCAGGACTTAATCCAGCATAGTCTTGTTTTCCTTCTTGAATATATCCATTTATTTCTTCTTCTAATCCTTGTGGTAAAATATTATATAATTCTGCTAATCTAAATGGACCATCTTTAGCACTATTGCTTTGTACAATATTAATAACATTAACTGTTGTAGGATATTGTGCTTTTAATTCTTCTGGTGCTTTTAATATAGCATCTTGTATATTTTTAACACTTGCTTTTGCACCTTTACCGCCTTTACTACTAATACCTACTCTAGTACCGTCTGGTGCTGTAAAGTAACTATCAACTAGTGGGGCATTCATCGCCATGTGCCAAAATATACTACAATTTGACCAAGGTAAACCTTTTAATAAATCTGCTTTGGCATTATCTGCCTGTCCACCTACCATTTCACTCATTAATGCTACTGGACCCATAATCTCACCAAAATAATCTCTTAATGCTGGTAAGTTTGCTATTTGACCTGGAAATACTGGGTGTTCTTGCGTATGTATAGTCTCTAGTGCGTTGACTAATGATTCAGATAGTTCATTACCGGCAGAGTTAGTTTTGACTGCTTGTATGACGTCTAAGACACCATTAAAGGGGTCATCTGTTTTAATCAAGTGCTGTGGATCAATACCAATATCTAACTTCATTGCTCCAGCAGTTTGTAGTTTCCAACCCACAGGTACTTGGCTATTGCTCCATTTACCCATCATATCTGCTGTTTTTTGTTTAAAGTATCTTCCCCAATATGTTATTTTATCATCTAATGCAGGGTCTGTTAGTATTGCCACACCAAATGCTAAACTACCTTTATTAGGAGTATTTGTCCATTCTATTTGACTGTTTAGTTCTTGTTCTAATTGTTGTATAAAATCATCTCTTTGTTCAGGAGAGTTAAACTCCATTTCTTCTGTAGGGTATAAAGTTACACTTTGAAACTCTAATCTATCATCTCCTTTTAAAAAAGTATCACCTTGTACTCTGCCCATAATACCTTTGGATTCTATTAAACTTCTAACTTTGCTTTTTGCCCATTCATTTAACTCTATTTGGTCTTGTTGTTCTTTTGGTAATGCATTTACATAGTATCTTACAATGCCTCTTGCACATGCATCATCACCTGCTTCTCCTCTTAACTCTCTAAACTGATTTAACATTTGAGGAATAGGTATAGCATGAAAGGCTAACATTTGTTTCTTAAGGTCACCTACTGGAAAATGGTCTGCTAATATATCATTTAAAATTTTTGTTGTTTTAATAGTTGGTACACTTTCATTAACTGGTTGACCTGTTTCACTATACCTAGCATCTTTGCCTTTTCCTACAAGTGTGTTAACCATCTTTTTTGCTCTGTCTTCACTAGAAACTATTTTCCACGTTTTACCATTTATAATTACAGCATAGTTATTTTTAGGTTCATTCCTTAATTCATATTCTAGTTCACGTTTTTTAGTATCACTTATCTCAGATAATACAGTTGATTTTTCTAAAATAATTAATTGTTCTTGTAAAGGTAGTTTATCGAATCTATCAAAAACACTCTCATTATATCTATCTGCATAAAACTGTCTGGCTCTTGCTAAATGACCTTGCCAATCGTTTGGTTCTGAACCTAGTAATTTTTCTTTCATCATGCTTTGTAAAACAGCCTGTTTGAATTCCTCATCATTGTTTGGATTCTTCAAGAAACCTACCAATAAGTTTACGTCGGGTCTGACCATATAATTTTGCATACCCGCATTCATCATCCTATCAAAATCAATATATTCGGATCTGACTTTTTCGTAATCTTGTTCAGTTACTTCTTCATCGCTATTATATGTGATGCCGACACCATCTGCTCGTCCTCTTCTGCTTGGTGGAGGATTACTTCCTGAATCACCATAAATAGAACCTACGTCATCACCCGGACTGCCGTCATTTTCTTTTCTAAAATAGTTTCCAGCACTAACTGTATAATTCATTTTGATATACTCGGTGGCATGTTTTACACATGCTACCCATCTTTCCAAACAACAAGCATCTGGGTTTGGCTCTGGTCTCCAATTATGGTCACCGTCAAATGTTCTAGAAACTTTCTCTAACATGTTTGGACCTTGATTGTCTACACCTCTTTCTATTTTAAAGAAGTCTGCTAGGTTGCCCCAATTTGTGGCATCTTGAATAGTGTTAGATGCTTCACGTTCCATGTGTTCAACACCAGCCGCTTTTGCAATTTTGTCATTATCTATTACCATTACGCCTTTTGGACTTCGCTCCATTACTTTTTGTATAGCAACACCAAAACTTCTATCGTTGTCTTTCATTTCTTTAGCAACTAGTTCTTTAATTTTATCTGCTTCGTTACCGTGATACTTTGCAAAATCATATGCGTGGAATTGTTTCTTCTCATTTTCGTCATTGTTTATAGCCCAACTAATAGCACTATTTCTATCTAATGGTTCACCTGAATACTTATTGTTTAACTTCTCTCTTGGGATTAAGTCTTCTACATCTCCCATTCCTGTTCTACCATCTAATTTACCAGTAAACTGTATTCCAAAGTGTTTGCTTAATTTTGACCTATCTGTTCCATCAATAACTTTATATAAGTCTGTCCTTTGTAATCGTTCGAAATTTTCTTGATATGTTTCTGCAAACTTTTCAAGCAAGGCATGGTAATTTTTTACACGCCATGCTTGGGACATGTTACCAACTCGTTGTTGTAGTTTAATAATTTCCATTCCATTAACAGCATCTCCACATGGACCCCAATGTGCCGCTGGTACTACATATATTGATGCATGTCCGGAATTTACATGACCATTCACTTGCCTAGCACCCGCAATTATTTTTTTAACTACATCTCTTGCAGTATTCACTGGTGCATCAGTATCATCTGAATTTTCTCTTTCGTCAACATACTCTTCAAATCTTTCATATGAAATGTTGTCCATATACATTATAGAATGGGAAGGTAAATTAACAGTTGCTAAAGGTTTATTCCTCTGAAGTTTTGCAAATTCTTTTGCGTCTTTGTCTATTTGTTGCTTACGTTTAATAATTTCATCTTGACTATCAAATCCATTATCTACAAAAATTTTGTCAATGCCTCGCATAAAATCTCGCAAGCCTTCAAATCTTTCTTTAATAAGATTTTTAACTTCTTCAAATTTGTAATACTCTGGATATCTTTCTTTGTTTCTATAATAGGCTCCTAGTGCCTCTCTAATACTATCTGTAACAAATTCACTCATATTAGAAATTGTTCTTCGTTCTACATCACCTCTAGCAATATCATCTAATGAACTTTGAATTCTTTCTACTTTATACGAATTTATTCCTAAATAAGGTGTTCCGTCATTGTCTCCATATAAATCTAATATTGTATCTTTATCTTCTTCAGACATTTTTTTAACTCTAGGATCAGTTGGTTCTGGATTTCTTAATTCTAATTCATCTATACCAAATATGTCGGGCCATTCAAACTGTCCTGATTGATTTTCTTGATAATAAGTTTCTACTAATTTAGACATTCTCTCTAGAGATTGTGTTGCTAATGATTTGTCACTATCAAACTGATTTTCTAAATATTCAAATCTTCTTCTTAACAATAATGTGTATTTGCTTAATGAATTTTCTTCATAACTATCATCATTATATAAATTAGGATTGTGATATCTGTTTACAGGTTGTGTATAAGATTCAAACCCTTTAAGGAAACTTACCAATTTATCAAAATCTGCTTTGGAGAAAATACTACCAGGTGTTAAAACTCCATCTGGGTGACCAGTGGTTAACCTTCTTCCAACTATTGTATTATAAAAGTCATTAAACTCTCTTTTGTCTTTTGCTTGGTCAAGAAGTATTGCTACATCTCTTTTAACTTCTGTATCGTCCACAGAACCTTGTGATAGGTCACCTGTACGCATATTAATTACTAGTTGTATTAATTCTTTTCTTGCTCTATCATCAAATTTTTCATCATTAAAAGCATTCCAAAGACCTTTAGCCATTGCTTCGACTTGCGGACTAGTTGCATAATCTGGTCTAGATATAATATCTCTTTGTATAAGAGTATTAATACCATGTCTAAGTGTTTCCAGTTTGGCTTTTTGAGTGTTTTTAGTATCTTCACCAGAGCCAAAGTTTATATCAGTTAAAGCATTTCTTATGTTTAAGTCTAATTCAGTATCTGAAATCTCATGCTCTTTTAAGAAACTTCTCAATGCTCCAATACTTTTAGCATTAGGTTGTGACCTTGCAGTCTTATTACTAATATCTACTGCTACCATACCCATCGCTTCACTAAATTTTCGTAAACCGTCTTTACGTCTATCAGATGCTCTTTCACTAGGTGGTGTTGTTTCAGGTTGCATATATGCTTTAATAGACTGGTCTTCTCTATCTTTATCTTCTGTAATTTTTTTACCTGGAATCTTGTCTAATGCTTTTCTTATTTTACTATCATAATCATCCAAATTACTGCCGGTACCTTTTAAAAAGTCTACCCATTCCTTTTTCCATTTCTTGTCTGCTTTTGGATCTAGATACAATGATGCTTTGTGTAAATCTTCCATTGAATTAAGCATTTTCTGAGTAAAATCTAAATAGTGTTTAGCACCTACTATTGCTTTATGTGTATCTAAAATAGGATGTCCTGCGTAGTCTGAATGTTGATTTTTTAAATTTTCTACTTCTTCTTCATCGCTGGTTGCTATTTTATCCATGTTATTCATTAATCGAAGTAATGCTTTTACATAATCACCTTGATATTGATCCGTGTGTCCAGCAATCATTGTAGTAGCATATCTTACTACAGAACTAAACACTTTTTTAAATTCTTCATGGTAGTCTTCTCCACCACCTATTCTAAATTCTATTAATTTTGTTTTTGTTTTTTGGTCTGTTTGACCTTTAAAATGTATTGAGCGGAACTTATCTTCACTGATGTGTTTTGCTAAAAATTTTTCTGCTTCTTTAATTGCATCTGTTCCTCGCCCTTCTCTCTTTAAGTTTTGAATTGCTGTTTGTAATTCTTTTAATTGGCTCTTTGTATAAGTGTTGCGGTCCCTTCCCCATTGACTTAACAAGTATTGGTCGCCTAGCAATACAGCCATCTTAACTTTATTTGCTGTTACGTTGCTTGAACCTTCTTCATGACTTACAGTTTCGCCTTCTTGTGGAAAGTAACTCATAGTAATGTGTAATCCAGTACTATTATTTGTTACAACTCCTTCACCTTGTAAAAACTTAAAGAACTTGTCCATTTCTTTTAACATTCTTCTTGGAGTACTAAACACAGGTGATATAATTTCAGCACCAGTACCATATCCATCAATACTACTATCTGTTTCAACAGCATATTCTGTAGTATCTCCACTAGTATCTCCATATGAACCTGTGTCAGGTCTATGGTCGTGGAAAGCACTCTGGCCGGATATCCAATCTTCTAATTTGTCTGCTACTTCTTCTAAATTACCTCCGCTACTGTAATCAATGTCCCAATTATCACAGAATTCACTCATGCTGTAATATGTGTCATTGATATAATCGTCATAATCATAATTTTCACTGGCTTCTTCGTATGCCGCTTGTTTTATATCATCATCTTCTTCTGCTATGTTTCTTAAGTATTCTCTAAAGTCACTGCCTCTATATTCATCAACATATTCTCTTGCCCAATTTTCATCTTCATATCCATACAATTCAGACAATTCATCAGCACCTTCTTCTTCAAATCTTTCATCACCGTATTCAGTTCTTAGTACACCTTCTCTGTAATCATCCCAATCTGATTCTTCTATGCCTTCATCTTCTATAAATTCATTGATATAATCTTCGTCATCTTCACGTTCGTTGATGAATTCTTGAATTAGGTCATCTATAAATTCTTCTACTTTGTTATCATACAACCATTCTGTATAACTTTCTGATAAACCGTCCCAATCAACGCCGCCAAACTGTTCATCAACTTCATTAAGAGTTAAGTTGTCTATATCATCACTAGGTCCTGATATATTTTCCCATACAGTTTCTGCCTCCCAACCACAACGTATTTGTGCATCAAGTGAACTGTTAATAACGTCCTTGTTTCTAAAATTTATTTCGAATAGTTTTTCAGGTGCTTCTTTTAATCCTATTTTTGCAAGTTTTTTAACTCTACCTTTTTCTTGTCTTACTCTAGGCTTTAATTTATTAAGTGCTTTTTTATTAATACGTTTTCGTATTTTGCCTTCTTTTACATTAGGGTCTTTTGATGCCATTAAATTTGCTATTGTATCAACAGCACCTGCTCCGGCGCCAAAGGCACCTTTTCCTTTTGCTAGTAAACTAGGATCTTTTCCTACTTGTTCTGCATCTTCTGGGGATAGTGCATCAACCTTTTCATTTTGGTCAATAACTTCATACTCGCCATCATCATCTTGTACTACCATTGCATCTGGTAAGTTTCCTTGACCTACGGGTGATACAACTTTTTTGTTTTTATTATCTTTTCCTACAATTACTGCATCTTTTTCAATATCTTTTGCTGATTGTTGTTGTGGCTCTATAGGCTCTGGTGCATTTTTATCGCCTACAGTTGGACTGCCTTGGTCTGCTTTTTTAGGTGTGTTAGATGTTGTTGGACTTTTAGTTTTGTTTGCTTTTGCATTTGAACCAGTCTGCTGTTGAGCAGTTGGTGTGCTGGAACCAGACTTCATTCCGTATTCCAGTAATATGCTTTCTAATGTTTTAACATCTTTAAACTTCATTATCTTCTGGCTCTAGTACTTCTGTTTAACTGTCTTAAACGTCTACTTGCTGGATTAAGTCTTTTAGTTCTGTTTGCTTTTCTGCTAAGACGTTTACCCATTTTTGCTTTTGTTCTTTTTAATACCATACGTTTTTTCATATTAATGGGAGCAGAACATTGTGCTGGGTTACTCACAACTCTACCTTTACGTCTGCCGGTTGTACACCTTACAGCACGTTTAATTTTCTTACCCATTTTACGCCAAACCATTCGGGCTTCAAAAATTTCTTCTTCATTAACTATTTCGTCTAATCTCATATTAACTTCCAAATAGGTTTACTAGTAAACCAACTACTATTGCAATAAGTGTTGTAAATGATGTTCCTACTATTGCAACTAGCCAATTCTCTATTTTGTTTAATCTGTGTTTTGTATCTTCTTTAAACTCTCTTAACTCTGTCGTAATGCTTTCAATACGCAACATGTCAGCAATAATGTGTGCTTCTAAATTATTAGACTCAGCATAAACTTGTTTGTTTTGTTCTAACTGTTGGTCTAATTTTCCTTGCTGTTCTGATTTTTTCATTATAATAGATCCTGTTTAGTAAATTCCATATTAACAGTACTCTTGGTATCTATAACTCCTGCGTTCAATACAATTCCATTTAGTTCATCTTTTAATGTATCTACACTATGAGCACCAGGTATCTCTGTGGCAAATTTAAAAATATATCCTGAACCAGTTAAAGTTGGTGCACCATAATTTTCTAAAACATTTGAACCACTACCGTTTAATGCTACTGGGTTATTCATTACTGTTGGCATCGCTCTTAATCCTATACATTGAACTACACTCTCGAAGTCTTTTTGACTACTATCGTTATAATCACCTGTTACTGTTATATCCAAAGTAGTAAACAAAGTAAAAAATTCTATGTTACCTGTTAGTACTTCTACGGAGCCCATCGCTCCTTTTCTATTCAAACTCATGTGTGTCTCCTGTATAACTTGTATTTATCACTTTTGTCAGAACATGTAGTCAAAAAAAATCCCCGAACAAAGTCGAGGATTTTTAAATTATCTAAAATTAGTTTATGCTAATGCAAAGGCTTTAGCCGCGATTGCTGTGCCACCGAGGTTAATTCCGTCTACTGTGCCTAATGCTTGTACAACATCTTCTAAGTGAGCCGCTATTGTTTCTGAATTAGATCCATCATATGTATCTGTTCCATATTCGCCTTCAATCATCATTGCTGATACTGTATTTGTATCTGTTAATGCGCCATAACCTAAAATATTAAAACCTGCTCCCATAATTGCTTCATGAGTTGCCTGAATTGCTGATAAAGGTCCTGTTTTGGCATTAACCGCCGCCGCATAAGTAATTTCTATTAATGTTACTTTTTTCCCAATAAAGAATGTATCTTCATCTACGAAAGTTGGTGCTACTTTAGTTTGAGCCATTTTATTCTCCTAATTATATATAGTTGCAGTTATTTATCAAAAAAAAGCACACTCGAGGTGTGCTTTTTCAGTTTTAAATTAAACTTATGCTACAATGTAACTTCCTGCTGTAACAGTTGCGTTATTGTGAGATAAAACACTATTAATAGACGCCGCCATTGCAGTTGTATTAGGTGAACCTTCAACACCAATATACATTACTCTTGCGTTTGCAGAATTAATGAGAACTGGTGTACAATGTACAGAAATTGCCTGCACAACTTTTTCACCCGGATCAGGGTTACCACTTGTAAATCCGAAGTTACTGATATTATCTGTACCATCAACTTCGTCTATAATTAAATGAGTTAAAGAACCAACAAGTAATTGTCCTTCTTCAACACCACCATTTACTCTTGTAAGTGCCATGCTATTCTCCTACACTATAGTTTTACTATAATGTTATTTATCGAATAAAATAGAGTTAATAAAATATGTTTTTGATTGATTATCTAGAGCCGAAGTTTCCGCCTCTGTCTTTAGAACGTTTTGTTTTTGCCGTTACATTCCACAGTTCCATGCCGTCTTTACCTACGTGTTTTCCTCTGTCTACAGCAGTATTGATGTCTCCCATTGAACCGTGTTTTATTGTATCCATAGCATCGCCAACAGACTTCATGAAAGTGCCAGCGGCTCTATTAATTTCACCTGTTTCGCCATCACCTGACATAGGTTTTTGTGCTTTTGCGGCGGCTTTTGCTTTTGCTTTTCTTAAATGACCATGAGTTTCATCGTCCCATCCTTTTGCTCTACTGTTAGATGCAAATTTTCTATCTGGTGCGGCTTGCTGACCTTTGTTAGCATTTCTACGCATATCAGCACTTGCTTTATCTATTGCTTGGTCCCAAGTTTTAATTTTTGGTAACATCTTTGCTTTTTGTATAGCCGCCATCATTTCAGGATCATCGCCATACATAACTTGTACATCAGCCAAAGTCATAGTGTCTTCTTCTGTGATATAATTTTTACTATTTAAAACTTCGTTGATTCTCATAACTGTATTTATACTTTTTTACGTCCACTTGCCCAATAACCTGCAATGGCTCCTATACCAGCACCAGTTTTACTTCCTAATTTATTCTTAGTAAGTTTAGGAACTAACTTGCTACCAACATAAGCACCACCAACTGTAGCGGCGGCTCTTTTCAAATTGCTTGTTGGTTTTGCTGGTTTAACATTATCATATCTTCTACTAGTTTTCATTGCAACCAAATGTGGGAATATTTCTGTACCTTTACCTTTTAATCTAATTATTTGCATTAGTTTTGCAATAACATACTGCTTTTGACTGTATTTTAAATCTGGCCAATCTAAAATTAATCTTCTAAATTGCTTAAAGAGAGCACCATGTCTAGACATACTCATTTTTAATTGTGCTTCTAATCTAATTAAGTACGAACTAGCATCACTTCTACTAGGTGTATATCTAGCAATTTTGTTCATAAACATATAGTGCTGTCTATTGTTAAAACTAAGGTTGTTTAACATTCTTCTATCCTTAGGATCTAACTTTAATGACTTGTAATCAGGTTGATTAATAGCAAAAGCCAGCATGTATATATCCGTTGCACTAGTTCTAAATACTGAATAAGGACCATATTGTGTTGTTTTTCTTGCGTATGCAGTTCCATAATCTTGTTGTTTTTCATCTAATGCAAACATATATGTTGCAAGTGTTTCTGCATATAATAAGTCGCAAACATCTCTGCCAGTTAATCTTTGGAAACTCATAGTAAATCTAAACAGTCTACTTTCGCTTAAATCTTCATCAATAAGTAAAAACTTACTTTCTTTAACATCTTCTTTTTTATAAATGCTATACAACACAGGATTATGGTCAACACCTAATTCATCATATGTATGACCACGTTTTATTGGTTTTGCATTTGAACGTTCATCGAAGTCTTTATAAACATCTTTATAAATTTGATGTATTTGTTCATCATCATATCCATCATTGCATTCATCACTAAAGCCTTCATAATGTATAACATAATCGCCAACAGTATCTACTCCAACTTCCATTGGATTAAGTCTACCTATAAAATTTTCTACATCTGTTGGTATGTTCATGTTGCTGGTTTTCCTGTATCAAAGTTTAATCTACTAAACTCTAATCTATCTACTATTTTTAAAGCATTACCCATTCTGTCTACAGCAACAAAACCTTCTTCTCCAGTAACTTCAAAACCATCATCTGATTGTACAAATGTATCCATTACTCTTATTTGTTCTAGTTTTCTTACTATTTTAACTTTTGCTTCTATTATTTTTAAGTATAAATCATATACACTAATTATTCCTTGTAAGTGTTGCCTAATAAATGCAACTCCCTTAACCATTAAGTCTGTTTTAGCATCTATAGTTTTTTGTGTTTTTACTTTGTCTATTTCTTTAGTCATAAAGTCTACATACTTTTGTATAAAGTCTTGTGCAAACTTATTTGGATCTTGTTCAAATCCACCTGCTCTAATGGCATTGTTTACATGTGCTTTAAGTTGTAGTAAAAAGTTTTTACCTATTAAATCTGTTCCTTGTTGTAACCATGCAAATGTTTCACCGTCTATACTTTTTAAATAATCATTTGCAATACTAATAGCCTGCATTATATCTGCACTTTCACCTGCTGTAAATGTTACTGTACCACTTAGGTCTTTAATAATTGCATCTCTATGCCAAACACCCGGTGCTGTTCCTAACACACTACTATCAAAGCCAAACTTTGCTGTAGTGTCTGCTAGTGTAGGGCCGCCTACATATTCTGTATGCCATACAATACCAATATCGCTTTTTACAATATCTGATGCTAATTGTGTTTGTGAAGGTACTGCATAAGTTAAAGTATTAGGTGTAAAAGTTAAATAATTTTCACCGTCTATATCATCCATACTTAATGTATCTTTTGCAAATAAAAAATCACCTTGTGCAACTGTATTCCATTTAAGTTTTTTTAATGTCATCAATGCTAATTTTAATTTGTCTTGTAACCCTTCTCCTGGATGATTTGCTTCTATGTCTTTCTCAGTAAAATTAATTTTAGGTTTTTGTGCAAATACTCCTTTAGTACCTACAAAAAATTTACCTGTTTCAGGATCTTTACCTGCTACAATGGCTGGAGCACCATCCCATTTTGTTGTCATTGATACTGGTGAGTTTGTACTGCCGTCTAACATTTCATGTAGACTGTACAAATAGTTTACTGCTTCTTTGGCTCCATCATATCCTTTGTTGAATATGTTATCTTCCAAATGTTCTAAGTGGGTGTTTTTGCCTTCTGCTTCTACAACGGCACTTTCAGTTAGCAACCGAGTAACAAGAGGTTTAGTGAACTCTTGAACTCGCATATTAAACTCCTGCTAATGATTTAAGTTGTTGTAATTCGATGTCTTTTGTAGGAATTAAAATAATGTCATCACCTTTGTTTTCTGAAAGTACTACTTTATAACCTAATTGCTCCCAAGTTATTCCTACTGTTTCTATTAACTTGTTAAAGTAATTAAATGCCGCCTCTCTCATGCCTCTTGCTTTTGTAACAAGTGCTTGGTATTCTTGTGCATTAGTTTTTTGTAAACCACTTGCTTTTAACATAGGACCTAAACTATCTAAATATGGTTCTACACTTATGTTTCTTGATTTTTGTACAGCAATTTTATCAAGCATATCTGTTGCAAGTGCCAATTTTTCTGCTGGGTCTTGAGACTTCATTATCCTAGATTGAAATGCTTTCATGTCTAATTTACCAACATTTGACATTTGTTTTTTATCTGGTGCAGGTTGTCCTTTAGGTCTTCTTAATACGTTTGCCATTGCTCTACCAATACCAGCACCTACTGTAGCACCAACTTTTTGTGCCGCACTTGCATCTGGATCGGATCTTGTTTTAGATGCTAAATTGCTCATTCCTGCTTTAGCCGCCGCACCTGCAACGCCTTTTTGTAATGCACCTTTAATTTTAGAACCTATAGTTTGGTCAATATTTGCTTTTGGATCTTTTAATAATGTGTTAAGGTCTTTACCTAACTGACTATCCATAGGAGCCGCTTTTCCGCCTGGAGTTGGTTTTGCCAATTCAGGTTTTGTTATTACTCCTGTTTTTTTATTTACTGTAGGTCCTGTTACTTCTATCCAACCTTCTTTTTTACCTAATAGTTGATACATTAAACCATTTGGGTGTTGTATAACTTTACCAGGTTTCCATAAAGCACGGTCATCTGCAAATCTGCCAATATCACCTTTGGTCTGTGATTTTTGCATTCTTGCTTTTTCTTCTTTGTCTTTTTTGAATTGTGCTATTCTACTAGAACCACCTGCTAATGAATCATCGTTTCCAAATTTTTGATTAATTTGTTGGTCTGCTCTTTTAAATTTAGTGTCTTGACCCGCTTGGTTTTGCTTACCTGGATCACCTAAAGGATTCATAGGATTGTCAGATCCTCTAGGATCGTTAGTGCCTTTTGGTACACTTCTAAATTGGTTATTGGATCTTGCTACTCTGCCTGCTCCGGGAGTACCATCTTTTTTGTATTGTGTTTTGGCAGAACCTGCCGCTCTACCTCTACCGTCACCTGGTGCTTCTATAATGTCCTTAACTCTCATTTGATTCGCTCTCCGCAACAACTTTCTTTATGCCACGAGAGAATTTTTTAGAATCACCTGATTTAATTGAGTTTATTAGTCTACGTTCTAAGTCCAATGCTTCTTCTGGACTATAAGATTCACGTAGAATTGCTTTAATGTTTTCAGCACTACTAACTAAATGTTGTACTCTATTTTCGAGAACATGATGACGACTTCTATCAACACTGATAGAGTTTAACTCTTCTAAAATGCTCCTCGATTTTCTCATAGACATATTATTTCCTATCTTATATGCATATTTATCATTTAAAGGTCATTTTTCTTCATGAACTCCTGCATGTTCAATGCAGTACTGATAGTTTTTTGTGCTTCTGGCTCGTCTGCCTTAATACTATTGGATCTTTTTAGTTGGTCAATTAAGTTTCCAGATGTCATTGTTAGTGTATCTTCGTCATCTTCATCTAAATCCTCTACTCTAAGTGTATCAGGATTAAATTTTAAGTCTACTTTACTACCAACACCACTACTAGAACGTGTTTTCATAAACTGTATTTGATATCTTCCACGTTCTCTCATAGCATTACTTGTAAAAATACCTACAACATTATCTGCTGTTTGTATTTTACTAATACCACCTGCAATATGATGGTGGTCAAATTCTATTTCTTCTACTGCACCTCTATTCAACTGTGATGCTGTAACAAATAATGTCTGAGATTCCATTGCTAAATTACGCAACTCTTCAGATACATACTTGTCTTTAATAAACAAATCACCTGGACTTACTTTAGCACTAATAGGACTCATTAAGTCTAAGTAGTCAACTAAAATACAATCTACTTTTACATCTGTGTTTATTTCATACTCTCTAACAAATGCTCTAATATCATTTGCAGTTACTCCACTGCTCATTTGTTTTACTCTAAACTTACCTGCACCTTTTCCTTTCATACGAACTTTTAAATCTACATCGTCCATATTTCTCATAATTTCTTTTGTGCTATATTCACTTACCATAGCATCAAGACGCATACTAATTAATTGTTCACTTAATTCTAAACTAATGTAAACTACATTAAGTCCTGCTAAACTCCAATTAACACCTAAGTTTTGTAAGAATAAACTTTTACCTGCACCAGAACCACCAGCAAAGATTGTAATCTCTCCTCTATTCAGCCCACCATAAAGTTTTTGGTCAAACATTTTCCAACCTGTACTAACTGCACCTGCTTGGCTTTTAATATATTGTAAACGTTCTTTTGGATTCTCAAAATACTCTAATCCTAAATCTTTTACAAGACTAACTTGACTTGCATCTTTAATTTTTTTCTCTACTGCTCCATAGTCTGCTTTCTCTAATAAGTCTGTACTATCAAGTATTGCTTTTTCTAATGCTTTGTGTCTGCAAAATCTTTCAAAACTATCTAAGAACCAATCTGAATGATTAGATGTTAATCCTTCTATACGTTCTAATTCTACATTTGTTGTTGCTTTAATTTGGTCAATAGTTGGAATAGCACTATATTCTTCACTATGCTGTTTTAAAAATTTGATTGTATCTTGAAACCTTTTGTTAAACATATAAGGTTCAACAATATTGTTTACTCTAACAAATAGTTCAGGATCAGTTACCAAGAAATTTAAGTACATTTCTTGTATTTCTTCTGTGTAGTTCTCTATATTATCCATTTACTCTTCTAAACTCCCTCATTAATTCAGCACCAATCTTTTTATGCCCTTGTTCATTTGGATGACCATCAGCACTAGTATCATTACTTACAATATGTGTTAGTGGTCTTTTAGTCCACTTGCTCATATCTAATCTATCTTTCAATAGTATTTCATAGTCAGTTTGGCAAATTAAAAATTTGCTATGACTATGTTGAGACATACTAGTAAACAAATAAGGCATATCCATTTTTTCTAATGCATATTGCATTAACAACACATCTTGCATAAACTGTATTCTATAATCAACTTCACTGTTTAGCCAAATATAGTTATTAGATGCCGCCGTTAGTAGTTTATCTAATGTATTTAACTTTTCTCCGTGGTCTTCTTCAAATTTATCGAAATGCAATCCAAACAACTGTTCCCCATCACGTTGCTCAACTTGGTTTGGTACTGTATCTTCTTTATGCAGAACTCCGGGTACATTACAAATATTTCCCCATAACTTATATTGTTCTATATAACGTTCAAGTCTATACAATGCTGACCATTGAACAATAACACCATCATAATTATTTTTACTTAAATGCTCTATTGTTGTTCTAGCAATTTTATCATTACTATTACCTGCTATTGCTATATTAGTTGTATCTACACCTGTGTGGTTAGACCAAACATAGTCAGGTATAGGTGCTAATGTTCCACTTTCATCGTGTATAACCTCATTACCTCCTGTAAAACTACATCCGTTTACTAATAACTTCATAACATTTTTGCCTTTACTTTGTTCTTTACTGTATTACTACTAGCATGTTTTATAATACTTGCTAAAGTAAGTAACCTACCATATTTATTTACAGCATCAGCGGCATCTTTACAATCACTGCTCCAAGGTGGAAAACTAATTTCCCATCCTAGTTCTATTGCTTTATCAATAAGTTCTTTACCTGCTTCATCTCTATCAGGACATAGTATAACACGTTTATTAAGTTTGTCTATTAAATGTGCCTGTTCGGCTGTTACGCCATTACCTAACACACTAATACCATCTATTAATATTGCATCAAATACGCCTTCAACAACAACTACAACTTCTCTATCTGTGTCAACAAATTTATCTATGTTAAACACATATCCACTTTGCATGTTAAGAAGATATTTTGCTGTTTCTTTATTGGGTGGGTTTATGTGCCTACCTGTCCAGCCGACTAGTTGATTGTTATACATAAAAGGTACAACTAATCTTGCATTATACATACTGTTGTTAATATGTAATAGAGGATAGTTTCCTAATAAGCCACGTTGTATAGCATATTGCTTTACTTTGTTGTCATCAGGTAAATCATCTACAATCGAGGTTTCCTCTGGAAGTTGTCTAGTTTCAAACTTTGCGGCAGTATAAACATAATCTGAATTATCTTCAGTTTCTAGTTCTTCTGCATGTCGCATTAAATCTAAAACAACTTTATGTATGTCAGTTGCTGGCACACCCAAAGTTTCACATAACTTTTTGTACTTACCACCTAGTTTAGGACTTGGTGCCCACCCAGTTGTAAATCCACAGTTAAAGCAATGATAACTTATTTTAGCATTACTTTGTATAACACCACCACGTTTTCTCTTATCAGTACACATTGGACAATTAAATGTAGTCCAGCCACTAGGAGTTTTGCCACTATTGATTGGCAAATTATCCATAAGTAATCTATGTACGTTGTCTACGAGTTCGTGATGATGCATAACAAAACTATTATAACACCAATTAGAATAAAGTCAACTAATTTCTTAGTAAAACTTTATCCAAAGAACCCGAGGTTTTATCGAATTTAACCCTGACCCAATTGGTGTTGACATTGAAATTATAAGCATCTATACCATTAAATGCACTACTAAAAGGTACTGCATCAGATCCTTGGTCACCTTGTACATTAATATTATACCAATCACTATCTTGTGTTGGTGTACTAGATAAAGCAGAACCTTGTATAGTTACGTTACCAACAAAATCAGTCATATAAAGACCAATAGTGTGTTGACTACTTGTAAAGTTATTATCCTGATTACCATACATAGCACTTGTAACAAATACGTTTGACCCTTGGTCAGTAAATGTTGTTTGTTCTTGTGTTGCTACAGGATCATACTCTAAACTACTTCTAATTTCTAAATCTGTAATAATTCTATCGTTTTGGTTAGCATACAAAGGACTTTGTGTTACACCACTATCACTGCTTTCACTGATACTAATTTGATATAAACCCGGTGACAAGTTAGTTAAATCTCCTGGAACAAAATTCAATTTTGCTTCTCCAGTTGTTCCACTATTAACTAAAGTTAATTGCTTGAATACAACTCTCTTGTTTGTATTAGGGTTTATAATACTAGCATACAATGTTTTTCCACTGAGGTTTTGTAATACTCTGTCTCTATTTCTTACATGAAAGTTCAACTGCGAGTCGAATCCTTTATGTATTGTTAATTTAGTTTGATTCATTGGTCTATTGTCCACTGTTATACCGTCCGACGTTAAAACAAGGTCGATTGACGGGTTTCCTAAAATGTATAATGTATTGTTACTGCCAAATGACATAATTTATCTTCCATTTATAATATGTATTTATCTATACTGTTTATAAATATCTAAGATGACTAAACAAGAAGAACTCCAAGAGAAATATCCATTTTTAACAGGATTAGAATTTAACGACACAGAATTTGTAGGAATAGTTCAAAATAAAGACCAACATATCATAAGTTTTTACGATATTGAGAAGTGTAGAAACGATGATGAGAAACGTTTAATGCTAGAACATGCTGATTTATGGTGGTGGGAATCTAATAGAATGTTACCCATAGATGTATTTTTATATCAAGAAATGATGGAATTTAGACATTGTTTAAGAACTTTTATTAACAAAGAAACAGAAATACTGTTTGGTCCTGTTACAAGTATGCAAAATATTTTGAGAAAAAGGATTAAAAGAAGAAGTATTCAGTTAGTTAAGAAGATTCCGCCTGAAGAGTAGATTCCACAATTAAATTTAATTGCACAAGAATTAATGTTGCATATCCTATTGCATGACTTCTTTTAAAGAAATAATCATCTGTTTTTTGCCAAACTTCCTTTTCAATAACTGACCAATCGTTTCCAACCAAATATCTTTTACCTGGTCTAATCATAGCAAGTATCATTGCAAGTTGTTCTATACTGTTAGGCATGTGTTGTTTAATAATTTCAAAGTGATTACCAACATGGAATAATTGCTCAACTATTTCTTTATGACCAAACAACTCCCACATAGGTTCTGTATTAAGTAGTTTATCAAGATGTGCTTCATCTTTTATACCTTCGTACACATGGTTATTTAGAAAATCAACTTTAAAGTATCCTAATTCCTCTGCTTCTTTGTGGTCTATTGTACTGTACCCTTCAACAGGAAAGTTTGGAATAGGTTGGAAATAAACACCAGTGTTGTGCTTTTCAAATTCACCATCACGTTTAATACTAGCAGGAATATGTTCAACAAGTTTTAAAAACTCATCTCTATCTGCCATATCGATGTCTACATCAAAATTTATTTTCATCTATAAGTTCCAACTACCTTTGGTCCGTTTGTAACAAACTCCATACCAGCCATACTACCCACATAAACTTTATGTGCTGGCTGATATTGTAATGTTACTTTAACTGTATTCATAAACACTTGTAAAAACTCTTCTGGTTTAAAGTTGCCAACTTCTGCTTCTACAGTTTTACCATTATCTGTGCATTCTATTATACACTCTTTTGCGTATGCTTCATTCATCTTTTACCTTCATTTTGTCTAACATTTTTTTAGAATTAAACAATGCTTTGATAGGATTGTCGTCATCTAATTCCTTAATAATATCTAATAGTACTCTTATATCTTTAATATCACTTTCGTGTAATGTTGTACCTCCGATTGTAATATTCTGGTCTAAAACACTGGTATCAATTGTGACTGTTCCTGAACTACTTGTCATACCTTGTAATGTAAATCCAGAATCTAAACTTCCATCTGTAAGTGTAACAGTATCATTGTCATTTGTCAATGTAATTGTATCAGTGAGATACGGACTTAGAGTGTATTCATTCATCGTTTATAACCTCATTTGCTAGTGGAAAAATTTTACTAATTACTTTTGCTACTGCTTTGGCAATCTCAATATGTTCTTTTTGAGTACCATTTGCACCTCTCAACTCTATGTAGTGAACCCAACTTCTTAATGTACCATTAACATACATTCTACTCATTGTATTGCCTTCTGGTAGTACCGCTCTTGCCTGTTCTTTTGCAATACCATTTTCAGTTGCCCAAAAATATGTATCTCTTGCCAGCCTAATTAAATACTCTTGCTTTTCTTTCCATTTAGATATAATTTCATAATCATGAGTATCATCGGCATCAATACTATTTTGCCTATTTTTAGGATCTTGAAATCTTGCTTCTCTAACTTCAAAGTCTAAATTGTTTGTGGGGTCTGCATAACGTTGACTGAATTCTTGAAAACTAAAACTTCTATGTCTTAGAATTTGCCTTCCAATATCTCTTGTTGTTTCTATTTCTAAACACACACTAACCATCTCTAGTGGTGACCAGTGTTTATGTTTCATTAAATATTTTATAAGTTTATCACTTGTTTCTTTATTAAATTGGTTCTCCGGATTACTTACTCTGGCACAATAGGCAACTAACTCTGTTGCACTTGTACTTTCAATTAAGTGACTTCCGTCTGACTTACTATAACTAACTAAATTAACGTTCATATATTTGCATCCTTACATGTTTGTTTTATTGTTTTTACTTCTTCTTTACTTGTTGTAAAGAGTTTCATCCAAAATGGAGGATCTATCATCTCATCTATCATTTGGACTTGTTCGTCATTGAATCTTTCCAATAACTTGTTGCCTGTGCTACTTAAATATATTACCCAAGGACTAACTTTTGCCGCTCTTATATCATGTACTGCTCTGCTTGGACTTACTGTAGTAAAGTAATCTTGCCATTTGTTATCGCTTTCTTCACTCCATTTAGCAAGATATATAATAGTCCTTTCTAATGCTTTTAGTCCTGGTTCTTTTCTAACATAATCTTTTACAAATTTATCATACTGTCTATCTGATGTCCATTGCTTTAACTTAACACCATTTTTAATTAACCATTCTGTGTACTTTTCTGGTTGTAACCATTCATTGGTCATACAACTTCTACCAAACTTTACAAATGCTTCATAGTATTGACTCATAATAAAGTCTTCTATACTCTTAGGTTCTTTAGCACTTGTATTCAATTCATAAAACATTTGAAATGCTCTGTGTCCTAAACGTATATGGCTCATATCTCTATCTGCCCAACGTCTTTTCTTTACGCACATATGAGCCGAGAGTGTTCTTTCACTTGCAAACTCTTTGTTACACCATTTACACTTCATTTCATTAACTCTTTTATTTCTTTATCTGTATAAGCATGTGCTTGGAAAAACTGCTTTAGTTCATCTTTATCATTAATGCTTAATAGTAAATTTATCTCTTCTTGACTAATATGAGGATATATCTTTGCAATAGCATCTGATATTTTATTTTTCTTTCTTTTACTGTTAGGTGGTTTTATGTATGGGTGATGTTGTACTTTACCACTACCTACTGCTGTCATCAGTAACCATTGTAATTCTGGATATTTACTTACGTCAGAAAATTTATGATTTACTAATTCATTAACCATCCAAATATAATCTGGTGCAGAGCCACCTTGTACACTACTTGCATACCTCATCATCATCCAGGCACTAAATGCCTTCTTTTGTTCAGCACTCAATCTATTATACCAGCCACGGTCTTTTTTATCTATGGCTTTCATAACTTCTGCTAAAGGTATTTGAGGTTTCTTAGCCATTATTGTGATCCAAGTATGCGTTTATATAATGCTGTTCTCCATCTGCTACAGTTTCGCTCCAATCTTTACTAGCATTTTCATCTGCTTGGTCACTTACATATTTAAAACATTTAAAATTTGTTCCTGTTTTTTGACATGCTTTTGCTATTGCATAGGCTTCCATTTCTACCACATCTGAGATAATGCCCAAATCTGAATCACCACTAACAAAATTATCACCGCTACTACAACACATATCATCTATTGGGTCTCCAAAACTAATAATACCACTTTCTTCAAAAGGTGTTTGTCCTATACCAAATCCTAGTTCACTGCATAACATATCACGTTGTACAAAGTTTTTCATTTCATGTAACCCACTACTAACACTAATACCACCTGCTGTACCAAAGTTCCAAACAGTTGTAGGTTTATATCTTTCAATAAGTTTACCAGCACAAATACCTGCATTTACTTTTCCAACACCTGTAAAAAACACATTACTCCATTTAGCCATAGTAGGTGCTTCTTCTTTTAAAGCAATTAAAATTATATTATTAAACTCATTCGTCATAAGATATCACACTAAAAGTATCCATTCCGCAATACTCTTGCAGTTTAGCACTTCCTTCTAAGAAAGTCAAGTCAATTACACATGCATAATGCAAAGGTTGGCAATTAAAGTTTTGTAGCAGTTCAAATATAGCACTTGCAGTACCACCCGTAGCATTTACATCATCCATAATACAAACGTTGCTGTCTGGCCCTAATTTTGCGTCCTGCTTTATGTTTAAGTTAGTTTCTGCATACTCATATGTAAAGTGATGCTCAAATGTTGGGGGAGGTAGTTTACCTGGTTTACGAACTATGTGTAAAGGTATTTCCATATCTAATGCCACTGGAGCACCCCATAAAAATCCTCTGGCATCCGGAGCCACAATATCTGTAACTTTATTACGCATACAGTAATCAGTTAGTTTTGTAACTGTATATTGAAATGCTTGTGGTTGTGTTAGAATGCTAGTAACGTCTTTGTACTGTATTCCTTTAACAGGAAAGTCAGGTACAGTAGTTATAAGTTCTTTAAGATCCATTCTCTTCTTCCCATGCAAGATTCTCTTCATGTTCTTCCCAATACTCTGATAAGTCGCTATCTTCAGGATCTACATATGGGTCTCTCCATTTGTCTGTAATCCATCCAACTGCGGCTTCATAACTTTTGCCTGTTGTATCGTTACAGTCATAATTTGGATCTAACCATTCTTTATCATACCAAACATCTTCTATAAAATCACCTAAGTGTGTTTCTACAATACTAAAAACTAACTTGTCAGGGTCGAAAGGTTCGTCTGAGTCTACAAACCAACTTGCAAAGCCACCTTTTTCTGCACTATGGAAAAGCATAACAGGTGTACAGCCTTCTGGAGTTTCACCTTCTGTTTCTATGCTTATATATGCTCCTTCTCTACCTTTTAAACAATGCCCTTCTATTTCCATTTCGCCTTCATCGTAATCCCAATCTGCTTCTCCATCTGGTTTTACACTAGAAACAAAAAAGCCACCATCTGCGTAGGCGGCGTTTATATGCTCAATACCATCTAATTCATACCAACCAGGAATATCATCTCTATCTTCTAAAATAGCAGGAGACTCAGAAATAATATCTTCGTCATCGTCCCATTCACCTAAAGAAAGTACATGTGGAATAAATTGTTCGTATGCACCATCATCTTCAATCCTAGGTACCCAAAATCTTACAAACTCATCAGTAACTTCTCCTACTGTAAGTTCTCCTCCATATCTTCCGCCGTCAATTCTATATCTATATTTTGCCATATTAACCTCCTAGTCTAGTAAATGACCTATATCAATTTCATTTGGAATTTTGTTTGCTTCTTTAACAAACATAGCACATTGTGGATTATCTCTACTTTCTAAAGGTGCCAACAACATGTGTCCATTTTTTAATTTAGGAAAGTACCATTTTACATCTTGAAATATATTTGTAATTTTTACTTCATGACATTCAATGAGCCTACCACTCAAGGGATTTAACGTTGCAGTTAAGAATCCTCTATTGTTTAAACTAGTCAAAGGTATAACTTCAATACCACTTAAATCTTCATCTGTTATTGCAATACTCCAATCCATAGGCATTTGTATATTGTGTTCTCCTATTTGTAAACATATTGCAGGTGCATAAAAACTCTCTAAAAAGATTAGAGGTAAAAAATAGTAATCCATCCATTCTGGATCACTAGTGTCAAATACACCAAATCTGATATCATCTATTTCATCAGGTACTTGGTCTATCTCATATACGGAATTATCTACTGTTAATATTTTCATTTATACTCCACTTTAGTAACTTGAAAAGGGAATCCTTGTTCTTTATAGAATGCTTTTCTTTTAGTTAAATGTCGCTTACTATACTTAAGATTACTTGTAATGTCGACAACATTCAAATAGTCTTTGTCTTCTGCTTTACGGATTCCTCTTCCGATACTTTGTATTACTCTTACGAAACTTTTACCTGGCTCTAAAAGAACCAAATTAAATATTCGAGGAATATTAATACCGACCGCCGCAACTCCGTACGTTGCAACAATTACTTTATTATCCATTTCTGATATTTGTGCATACTCTGATTGCCTATCAGAAACTTTCATATCTCCACTTATAAAAACCCAATCAGGATTTTTATCTATAAGTAATTCACCTGTTGCTAATCTATCTATTAGTACAAGTGTATTGCCTGTTCCACTTAACCCTTTAATAATATCACTTATGTGAGTTACTCTAGGGTCGTCTGTTACAAGCCATTTTAATTCTTGTGCATAGTTATTAAAACCTAAAACTCCATCTTGTAGTTGGAATATGTTAATGTCTAAGTTTGCTAACACACCTTTATCTTGTAGTTCTTTACTGCTAAGGTTTCCTGTAACAGGTCCTAAACAACATGTACAACCAATTGCTTCATAGTCATCTTTAGGAATAGTTCCTGTTAGTCCCCAACGAATAGGAACATTAGCAAACACACCACCTAGTAGATTTCTTAATACATCTGCTTTTGCTTTATGTACTTCGTCTACCATAATACATACAACACCTTGTAAGAACAAGTCTATTGGAAAATCTGCTTCATACTTTTTACTTTTCTTTTCTAGTATTGCAAGACTTTGCCAAGTACAAATTGTATGTGTTTTATCATATTCTTTTCTATCACCAAACAGTACACCAACATCAAGACCTAAGTTTTTATAATCTCGTTCTGTTTGTACAACTAAATCTTTATTAGGAACAATTACTATTGTTCTACCATAGGGCTCACATAAGTCGCTTAAGGCGGCAGTTATGAGTGTTTTACCGGCGCCTGTAGCCACTTCTTGCAAACTTTGTGGATTAGTTAAAAACTCATTAATAACTTGTACTTGGTAATCCCTTAAAATAATAGGTTCGCCATCTGCAGGATGCCCTTTGGGCCATGCTATGTTTTCATACCTTGTTTGTTCTATGGGTTCAAAATCAAACTTCCATTCATCACGTTGGTCATCTATTTCTATTTCATATCCATCTGCTTGTACAATAGGTATTAATCTATCCAACAAGTTCATATATGTTCTACCGCCAATATCACAATACCTTACGCAACCATCCCATCTGCCTAATTTATAAGCAGGCATATGATATGCATAAGGTAAAAAGTATTTTGCTTCGTCAGAAATTTTACGTCTTGTACTCGGTGCTAAACCAGAGAACTTAACATTTACTTCATCACGTATTTCTAGAACACATTTAGCCATAGTTTATTATACTACCATTTTCGTTGTATTGTCAACATAAATTGTCTTCCACGATTGTTATATCCAGGAAGTACTTCTAATTCTTCATCTAATACATTATCAACTCTTAATGCTAGTTCTAATTCATTAGCAAAAGTTTTAATATATCTAAAAGATAAATTTTGTAAATCTTCTAATTCATCACCATCAAATATTCCAGGTATTCTTTCAAACTGTCCTCTATATGTAATGTTAAAATTATGACTTCCAAAATCTTGGTCCCAACTAAACACACCAACATACTTAGGAACTCTTGGTTGGTCCGTATCAGTGTATTTAAGTGCAACACCAAATGCTCCAAATGTTTGAGAGTATCTAAAACCTGTTGTTTCGTATGACCCCGTATTGTAGTATTTAGGTGCGTTCCAAACTTGTTCAGTTGTTATAATTACTTCTACTTCACCTGTATCATTTCCATCTTCATCATAGATAGGAACAGTTTCTGATGATGTAACATCTTCATAAAACCCTGGTGTATATTCAATTGCTTGTTCAAATTCATATCTAAATAAACTTAATACACCAAAACCAATTTCATACCCTACTGCTTCTTCAGGCAATAAGTCTAAGTTAGCATCTACATAGCCGTCACCATTTTGTTCATATAATGTAGGTCTTCTAAAACTGTTTCCAACATTTAAAAAGAATGGTCCACTTTCAAGTCCAAATCGTAATGCGTTTTGGTCTTCATTGCCAACTCTAAAACCAAAGTTATATTTCATGGCAAAGTCGGCATTAATATTTAAGTAAGCACCATAGTTATCTCTATTGTAATCATCACTTAATGTTTCATACTGTTCATGACTTGCATCAAGTCCATATGCAACTTGCAATTTTTGTGAAAGGTTAGTTTGGTCGCCTACTCGTAAATAGTCTGTGCTACTTTCACTATAGAAAGACATCCAATCACCTGTATAGTATTCTGATTTATCATGTGTTCTACCTATTGTAAGGTATTCGTTGTTTACTGCAATATTATACTTCTCACCATCTTGTTCACAATCATTTGATGCTTCAAATTGAGAATCATAACAGTTATCATAATCATATGTATAATCAGTATAATTCATTGTAATTGTAAAGTCTTGTAAGTCAAAATTTAACTTTGCATTTCTATTACTGTATATGTCTTCTTCTACATTATCATTTCTAGCACTACCTTGCTTTACTTCCATTGCAGTATATTGAAGCCAATTAGTAGGTGCAAGACTTAAATATCTATTACTGTCTGTTCCAAATGATGCTGTTGCACTCTTTTGAATAGTGTCTTTGATTAATATTGTTCCAGCAATACTACCACTTCCATATACAACACTATTAGCACCAGAAATAATTTTAACTTCTTGTCCAGTTACTAATTCTGTTCCAAAGTCATACCATGCAGTACCAGGTAAATTTGCTGGTATGCCATTTCTATATACTGTGGTGTGTACATTTTGAGCACCACGTTCGTTATATCCTTGAAAAGCACCTTGTCCACCAGCAGTCCAAGTATGACTAGGTAGTAATGCTCTTATAAAGGAATTCTCTTTTAGTGGATCTGTTTTAACTGTTTTAGTCTGTTGTGCCACTACCACAACTTCTTCTATCTCCTCTGCTTGTGCTTTTGGACTTATACATATTGCTACTGAGAACAATACCATCCATACAAAAGCCGCATACATCGGAGAAAAATTGATATGGAAATTCCAGTCAATTTTGTTTCCGTTCTTCATTCTGTCTCCAGGTTGGTTAATTCTATATTAATTATACGTCTTTCTACTGAAAAGTCAAGTTAATTCTAGAATTAAATGCACAAAAGGTGAAGCCCGGAAGAACTCCGGGCTTCTATGGTGCTCTAGTGGGGGATGACTAACGTTGAGCACCAGGGAACCGTTAGCAATATATAATTATCTTATATTGCTCCAGACATGCAAGTTGTTTTGGCTAGTTTTTGCCAGTTCTCAGAATCCATTTTCTTAAGATCCGCAATCTTTAAAACCATACGCAAACTAATCTCTCTTACGATGTCTTGGTTCTCAGTCATGAAGTCGATAATTTCTTTATCTCCTTCTTTCCCAAACCCATACTCATCAAGCATACCATCTCTAACGATTTGGTTAATCCTTAGAAACTTATCTCTTTTAGAGTTCATTGTAAGGTCTAGGTAATGACATCTTGACATAAGTGCCGCCAAGTGATCCTTAATCTTCTTAGAACGAACGTTTTCAAAATCAACGTTAGTAATAAAGATACAACCACCTTTGAATTCAAACCTATCAGGAATACCTTCCCTTCTAAGTGCTTGTGATTCTGACTTCCAAGTAATAGTTCTTTTCTTACCTGAATCAAGTGTAGCCTTAAGCATGTTCAAACATACTTCATCAAACAACACACTATCACAGTCATCAAATACTAAGATGTTACCTTTTTGTGAATTGTTATAAAGTGTTTGGAAAAGACCAATTGGTGTAACTGAACCTTTAACAACTTCAGTTCTTGCAGGTTTACCAGCAACTTCTGTAAGCATGTCATAATCTTCAAGAACAGTTTCAACACCAAATGACTTACCAACTCCTGGAGGGCCACTTACTATCATACCTCTTACAGTACCTTCTGCTACTGCATGAGTCATTCTGTCCAAAATATCAAAACGTTCACGAATTCGCTCAATTGCTTGTTCGTCACTTTCCTCATCTTTTGGAGTGTTGTCGATTTTAGGTTGTTCTGCATAAACACCTGGAGTAACATACTCTAAGTCTTTAGTAGGATCTTCTATTAAAACCCTAATACTTGCAAATTTATCACCCATCACTTCAGTACCGTTTACAGTAATGAAAGCACCTTTTTTACCAACATTAAGTGGCTTAAGAATTGGAAATACAGTATCAACGATTTCGTTTTTACGGTAAGTTCCGCTCTTAATTTTTACATAATTTAATGCGTTTGTCATATTGTCATCCCCGACTTTATGGTTTTGTTAAGGACCCTTTCCCTAACTCTTATATACTATTATACTTCTTTTTGAGTGTAAGTCAACCTTTTTACCACTTTTTTTGGTAAAAAAATTAATCTTTTTTGATGTTTAGCATGAAAAAGCAGGTTTGTAAACATTTTGCCTGCCATTTTGCATCATCTACAGCACTATGTAGGTCTTCTTGAATGCCTTTTCTAGGGTCTACATCCATCATGCTGAATACAGTTCTGCTATCTCTGATTTGCCAATATGCCCAATTTGTGTGGGTGTTTAGCATTTTATATAGATTCTCAATAATGACCATATCAAATTGTGGGCCTTGGCACCATATTTGGTCACACCCAACTAGCCATTTATTAAGCGATTTTGTGAATTCATTTAGTGGAGTTCTGCCCTCTTCTGCAAAGGCAATATCCTGAATATGTTTTGGTTGTTTTGCCCACCATTCCATAGTACCATCATCTACATCTCTGTGTAAGTTTGTTTGCTCATCAATGTCTAATTTAAAGTCTAAGAATGTGTGTGGCTCTTCATTTGTGTAAGGATCGAACTTTACACCACCCACACTTAATACTACTGCTTCTGGCGTTGTAGCCAAAGTTTCGATATCAATCATTGCATGGGTGGTCATAAGTATCTCCTAAGAATTGGTATTGTTTACTTCAAATATTCCTGAAAAAACAGCAAATCCTTCTTCTTTTGAATATGGTTCTTCACCATATGCACTTCTTTCGTAAGTGTTCATATCGAACCATACTGAAAAATTTTCGTTGAAAGACATGCTCTCATCATATACAAAAACACCGTTTACATTACTCATATTGTCTCCTAAAAAATAAAAGTAATATAATAATACTAAAAAATCTGGTAAATGTCAACCTAATTATGCATTAAGTTTTTGGAAGTATTTCTCGTAAAGACGTTTTTCCCAACGGTATGCTTCACGTTCCCACGGTTGATGACTATACGGAACTTTGGAATAATCTGCTTTTTTCCATCTCATACTAGAAGGAGATAGTTCTCCTGTAATAAACTGTTTAGCATGAATTAATTCATGTGTTAAGTTCATTAACATTTCGTCCCTTGTATAGTGTTCACCTTCTGAAGTTCTTGCAACTTCAATGTCTATAGACTTTTTATCTCCCCAACAGTAACCACCTACTTGTTCTTCACATACAGTTTGTATCCAAACGTCTACTTCTACATAACGTCTTAATCGTGTTGGAACAATGTTTTCTAATAGTAGTTCTGAGACTTTTTCTACAAATTTTTTGTTTTTAAACTGACCATGTATTTGAACATGAATCATATCCTGATTCCCTACCCAGTTAGATATGGTGCTTATATTAGCATCTATTGTGGCTTTGTCAACCTTTTTGTAAGTTATTGATTTGGAAGATGCTATTGTATTACAATGTCTTCCATTCCTGCTGTTCTTAGTCTTGTTATGTGACCTATTTGCCATTGTTTTGTATCAAGTCCTTTCATAATACCCAGATACTTATTTCTGAGTAGACTGTATTGATTGCAAAGGTGTGTTAGGTTAATAACACTAGGTTCACTATCAACAAACTTTTCTGCGTCTCTACTACTTAACTGTCTGTTGTAAGATTCTAAGAATTTTCTGAATGTTTTTGAACGTTCTTTTCTTAGTTCAATATTTAGATGTTCTAGTATTGCTTCAATCTCTTGTAATTGATTAAATCGATGTTCAGTAATGCCTGGAAGGGCGGCACTAGATTTCTCTAGGCTACCCTTAATACTGCATTCGTATTTGGCTTCTTCTAATTCTTTTTCGTAGTGGTCAATAGAGTCAACAATTTTGCCTAAATCTTCTACTACAGAGTTATACCAACCAGCCATAATTTAATCCCAATCTTCCTCAAAGTCGTCCTCATTTTCACCGAAGCCGTAATGTCCGACTACAGCGGTTTTTAAGGCGCCATCAAAAGTATGGGCTTCTTCCTCTATACCGTTCATATCACTTTCTTCGTCAAATACACGAACAAGGTGTTCTGCGGCTTCAACTCTATCCTTCTTTTGGATATAGTTTTTCATAGAGTCCCATATACTAATTAATAGTTGTATTTCAGGATTCATCTTTTAACTCCTCAAGTGTAGGTTCGTCAATTAATGTTTCATCATCTACAAGATCCTCTTCTTCAACAGGTTCTGCAATATGACTCCACTCATCCATAATTACCTGAAGTTTGTCTCCACTCCAGCCTTTTCTGAACTCTTTAATTTCTTCGCCAGTTACAGGTGAGATATAAGAAAGTTTATTGCCAACTTTTTCTACAATACCTTTTGCTTCAAGCATTTCTAGGAGCCCACTATATGGGTCCATACCTTCTTCGTATGGGATTTTTACTTGAACACTTTCAAACGGTTTACTGTAACGAGTTTTCATTACTTTACAAGCCGCTCTAATACCTTGTACTGTAGACACTTTGTTGCCGTCAATGTCTTCCTTAAGTTTTAGTTTTTTCATAGCAACTACTATACTACTTGCATATATAAAACCTTGTCCGCCTGATATTTTATCATCAGGGTCAAACATGTCTTGTGATGCATAAGTATGGTTTGTTGCAATTAGACCAATCGGGTGTGGTGCTAATTGATTAACTGTATTCCTAACTAGGGCAGTTAATGCCTTTGGTTTTCTACCCATATCACCTTTCATATCACCTTTTTCAAATTGTGCTACGTCTGTTGGTGTAAGTAACATACCTAAACTATCTACTACAAATAGCATTTTAGGTTGTTCTTCATATGGTAAGTCACCATAGTTAGTTTTATAGTCTTTTACAAAATCACTGATTGTTTTAGCAACATCATCTATCATGCTAACACTAATTTTCAGAAGTGCTTCTGGACTAGTGTCTACATCTAATGCTTGTAGCCAATCTTCATCAAGTGCATTTTCACTGTCAAATAATACAACCTGACAGCCTTGTTTTTGTGCATTACGCACTAAATTACCTGAACAGATAAAACTTTTACCCGAACCAGATTCTCCAGCAAACACACTCACCTTACCAAGGGGAACTCCTTTTTGGAAGTCCCCACTTATTAAGTAATTTAGAGTGTAGTTACCAGTTGATATCCAATCCTGTGGGTCATGAAAGCCAGCACTTATTCCAGTGATGCTTTTAGTCAATCCTGTTCGGAACTTGGTTAAGTCAAATGGTTTCTGCATGATGTCTCCTTAAGAACGGTTACGGATCATATTTAAAATATCATCAGCACTAGGTTTTTCACCACTTGCTTCTGCTGTTGCAGGAGCAGGTGCTTCTTCCGTAGCCGGTGCAGGAGCAGGTGCTTCTGCCTTAGGTTCATTAGTAACTTCTGGTGCTTTAGTTTCAGCAACTGGTTGTGCAGGAGCCGTTGTGGCTGGTTTTGCACTACTACTTGCTGGAGCATCTACGCCGTAAGGCTTGTAGAAGTTACCCCATCTTTCCACATCATATAACTCACCGTCAACTGATGCTTGGAACATTTCGCTAATTGCGTTAAGTTCTTCTTCACCAGGTCTTTTTGGTAAAAAGTCTGATAATGTGTATAAACCATTTGTGTCAACAGATGCTAATTCTGTTTCATCTAATGCACGTTCTTTACGCATCCATTTAGATGTAGAATAATCTGCATATTGACCTTTGGTTGTTTTAGTTACCCTAAAGTCTGTACCATTAACATAATCAGTAGGAATGTTTTCCATGTCTGGGTCCATTAATGCTGATTTAATAATGTTAAAGATTTGTGGGGAAATAACAAAACGTCTGATTGGGTTTTCAGGTGCTGTTTCGTTAAGTGGGTTTTCAATTACAAATCCTTGGAATATGTAACTTCTTTTTTTCCAATACTTACGACCCATGTCTTCTAGACTTGCGTCTTTAAACCAAGGACGAACCTCAGTTAGTACTGGACAAGTATCGCCGTACATTTCTGCACAAGGTACTTGTACTGTAACAGGTTTACTGTCACCGCCTTTTACACCTGGAAAAGAAAGTCTAATCATTTGTCTTTCTTGCCAAAAGAATGTGTTATCAACGTCTGCGTCAGGTAAGAACCTGAGGACTGCTGATGTTCCTTCGTCGATATTCCAGTGTGGATAAATGGCGTTGTCGCCGCCTGTTGATGATTGGCTAGAACTTCTGTTGTTCTCCATGCTTGCCAATTTAGCCCTTATTTCTGCCAAAGATGCCATAATAATTTCTCCTATGTATGTGCCATGTTTGTAATACTGTCTGTGTTTATGTATTACTAATGCCTAAGTTTATATTCTTTGTGCCATGTTGTCAACCTTTTTTTGTCTTTCGACAATAACCGTTGTCTTGTTATAATAGTATTTATTCTTCTTCTACAAAACTCTCTATAAATTTGGTGTATTTCTCTTCTTCTGTTACTGTTTCTGCCATTTGTGCTTGTTCAGGACGTTGTGCAGAAAGTAGAGAAGCCTTAACTGCTCTATATTCAAATTGATTCATTTGTCCACCATTACTTAACTTATTACTAATACTACCTAAGTAATTTGCAAGTTGTGGATTTGTAGCAGTAGCACCTAACTGTGATACTTGATGTCCTAGTTTTGCTTCTGGTGTAGCAAAGTCTAAAGGATCTTCACTAATAAGTTCTTTAACACCTGCAAAGTTTTCTGATTCAATTGTTTTCATAATCATACTTTCAAATGCAGTTTGCTTGTTTACTAACTTGCTTAATGTTTCATGTGCATTACCCACTTTGTTATCAAAGTGTGTTTCAGTAAAGTGGTCTTCTAAGTTTACTTCATTAACAATATCAATATTGTTCATGTCTTTTAAACTCTCTACTGCTTTACTATAAGTTTTTACACCACTTAATTTTTTAAATGTTTCTTTAATTGTATTAATATGTTGTTTAGCAAGTTCGACATAGTCGTTGTTTTCTTCATTTATAAGACCTTGCTTCTTAACATAGTTTGCGAATTCTTTTAATGTTTTTAATTCAGTACACATAGCAACAATGCTTTCACCTACTGTATCATGCATTACGCCACCGTTGTATAAGTGCCTTGCCATTGCTCTAGCACCGTTAAATTTTTGCTTGGGAATAAGAATCTTTCTTCATTATTCTCAATGAATATCTTTTGTATGTTTCTACTTCTTGAACCACGTACTTCTTCGTTTACTGGTTTAGAATGCTTAACAATAATCTTTGTTGAGCCCAATGGTTGATTACTTGTTTTAATACTTCCTCTCATAGAACCTAAACTTGCTTCAACAATAGTTTCTTCAACTTCTTCTTCAACTTCTTCAACGTTTTCTTGTGTTGATTCTCTTACTGCACCACTTCTCATTTCACCATAAAGTTCTATTGCTTTGTCCATTAGTTCTTTAGCCGCATCGTCATTTTTAAAACCACATTCTTCTGCAAAGTCCATGCTTGAACTGTAATACATATCATCAAAATCTATTACGTCACCTAGTTCATGTAATTTTGAAGCAATCTCTTCTTCAGTTTTACCTAAGTCAACCATTCCGTTATTTAAAAAGATATACAATGATTGGTCATCGTTACAACCAACTACTGTTCTTTCTTCATTAATAGGTTCTAGTCCTGCTAGTTTTCTCATTTCATTATGTTCTTTCATGTCTTCATCTCTTCTAATGTTTATTGCTTCACTACTTGGTTTTAATGTTTTTCCAAATACTCTAAAGTCAAGCATCATTAAGTAATCTTTTGCAATTTCGTCTAATTGACTTCTTAATGTATCAGTTTGGTCAGAGTTATCACTAATGCTTAAACGTATTTCTTCTCTTGGTACATTAAGTGTAACAAGTAAGTTAGGATCTTCAACAAAAAATCTAATAGCATCTGCTGGGTCACCAACAACTTCACCTGCTTTATTATAAGTGTCTATTTGAAAACCGTAACCTTTTAATAGATTAAAAACTCTATCTGCTACTGTTTTTACACTTGTTGCTTCTACTAACATTAGTCTGTATCTCCGTTATGTATGTATTTATCATTTAACAATGATTTTATAGCAATCCAACGGGCATGGGTTCATCGTATTCATCTAAAGGACCATCGTCATCACTAGGTCCTGTACCATCTCCAATGTTTTGATTTACTACTGTAAATATATCATCTTCAAATGTACTAATGTAATTAATCATTCTACATGCAATTACCATACTCATAACCAAGTCATCGCTTTCACCTGGTTGTCCTGCAAAACTATTACCACGTGCAACAAAGTTTTTTAGTTCACTTAAAAATGCTTTACTGTAAACTTTTAATTTGTTTTGTTCTATAAAACGTTTAAGTGCTAAACAGCCGTCAATTTTTGTTTTACTGCTTGTATGGAATCCTTTACGACCTCTTTTGCCTTGAACTTTAACAGGATCATGTAAAAATGTTCCTGGGAATTGTTCTTCGCCTGTATCTCTAATTACAACAAGTGCGGCTTCACCAATACTGTTATTCTCTACTGTCCAATATAATTCTTTAGAACCATATTGTTTTAATTCTTTTAATATGTCTAACATTACTCTTATTTGCCCTTCAATAGGAGTTTTATTATGACACCATTCTGCTACTTGTACCATTGTAGGTAATTCAATAACTTGTATTGCAGAGTTATCTCCGCCTGTTCCTGCACTAGGATCTAATGCTAATACATACATTTTATCTGCAGTGGGCCTTTTGTACCAACGAACTTGTCCTGTTTTATACAAGGTGTCTGTGTGCTTCATATTAGCCAATAATAATGCATCTATTAATGTTTCATTGTAAATGATAAATTCACATTCATGTTCTCTTCTAAAACGTTCTTCACCAATCCTGCTCATTTCTTCTGTGGCCCATTCATCATCTCTATCAGGATGTTGATTCCATTTAGCCATATAGCCTTTAAATCCATTTATACCAACGTCTTGTTCATTACCATATTCGTCTACAGTTTTAATTGCTTGATTCCATATACCAGCAAATGTATCGTCATCACTATTTGGTGTACTAGTAACAATACATTTACCACCTGTTGCTAATGTTGGTGATAATGAAGTCCAAAACTCTTTGGCTATTCTAGGTGGTACGAACGCAAACTCATCTAAGTACACTAATGTAAGCGACATACCACGACCAGTATTTTCAGTAGTTGTACTTGCTACAATCCTACTTCCGTTATCAAATGTAATACTACCTTTGTTGTATTCTACTACTCCTGCTCTGATATGGTTTGGTATGCTTTCATATGCATATCTAATACGTTGCATAATTTCTTGAGCACCTGCCGCCTTATGAGCCGCAACTAATATTGTGCTGTCAGGTTTAAACATAGCAAACCATAGCAAATATCCGGCGGCTACAGTAGTTTTACCCATCTGTCTGCCTAGCATATTAATACTATATCTGTTATTGTTGTAGTTTACAATTAAATCTTCTTGATAATCAAAAGGCTCAAAGTCAATACCACCTTTTGTAGGGTGTTGAATGCGTACAAACTTCTTCATAAAATGCATTGGACCGTCATTAGGATCACAACATGCTTGAAATTCTTTCAGCATTTCTGAATCATACGGTATTTTAGAGTATGCTTGTTTTACTAACTCAGTATTAACTGTTCCTTTTGGCATAACAGTATTTATCGAGTATTAAAGGGGATTATTTACTATTGCGGAGATAATCTTTAAGTCTGTCTCTAATAATGCTAGTTAAGACTTCTTTATCAGTGGTCATTGATGCATCAGGATTAACATCTGTCTTAGGAAATTGCATAGCAGAATCGCCATCTTCGTCATCTACGTCTATTGCAATTACTTTAGGCTCTTCTTCTGAATCACATGGTGCTTCAGGCTCATCATCATGTTGTTCTGGGCCTTGTACACCTGCTAGTTTTAGCAAATGTTGAAGTTCATCTATTCCCAACTTTAGTTCTGCCATTAGTTTCTTCTAGAACTTTGTGATATTACATCAACTTGTTTAGCCTCTGGTGCCAATCCACCGTGTGCTTTACCAGTTATTGTATCATGCATCGCGGCTAAATCATCTCCCATTATACCATCTTTACTAGGATAGTTACGGAAGTAATCTGCGCCTTTTTCTGCTTTGATTTTTTCTAACTCTGCTAAGAATTTAGCATTGTATTCTTCACCAAATAATGGACCATCACTAACACCTTCTTGTTGTGCTTCGTAATGCTCTTGGTCTGCGGAACTATCTACTTCATCTAAAATTGCTTCTGGAACTTCTACTTGTCTATCTTTATCATTAGCAAGTCTTTCTTCAGCCATTTCACTTTCGATTCTTTTTGGACTGTCTACACCCATAACAATAACACGTTCATGGTCACAACCACAAGCAACTGCTACATATACTTCTAAAATTCTTTCGTTGACTGGGTATTTTAAAATAACATCAGTACTACAAACTTCAGATGTAGTGTTTAAACCTTTAAGTCTTTTAAACTCAATTGGGTTTTCTTGTATTGGTAACCTTTTCCAAGGTGTAGCACTAACAAGGTTATACTTTTGCAAAGCATTTTCTAACTTAGATAAGTCATCTGCTGAACAGTCTCTTGCTAGTTTAATTCTATAACCGTATTCTTTGTTGAATGATTCGGTTATAATGTCTTTAAGTTCTCTCATTGTTAATAACTCCGTATGTACTTATTTATCAAAATAAGGTAAAATTATTCTTTTTTATCAGAGTTGATGATTTTAAGTAGTTCGTTTCTATCTACTGCAGGGCCACCACTTGCAGTATTACTTGCTGATTGTGTGTTGTTATCCAGTCTGCCTTTTTTAATCATTAAATCAATTTGTTTTAATTTAGTATCGATTTTACTCTCTTTGGCTTCTAAGGCTGTCTTTAACATTTTGGCGGCACTATCAAAAATACTACCTGCTTCTCTGTCTCCAACATTCATACCTAAGTTCATTAACTGTTGATAACTGTCAATTGCTTGTTGTCCAATGTCATCCATTTCTTCATCATGTTCATCTAACCCTTTTACATTTTTTAATGCAAGGTCTATTTTTTCTGCATTACTTAATGCTGTTTGAACATCTTCTATATCTACTTGCGTAACTTCTTGTACATCAAATTTCTCTGTCGCATCTGCATTTTCTTTTGCAGTTGCTTCTTCCATTGGTGGTAAATTAAATTCTTCTTCTAATTTTTTGGTCATACTGCTATTTATACTATGTTATAAGTACTTCGTTATGTTATATGGTATAGATACATAAGGTAAATCTACTACTTCACGTATTTGTTCTAAAAATCCGGGCCTTAACGGATGGTCTAATTGGTCAACTACGTCCTCTTCTGCAAAATTATCAAATGTTCCCCAATCGTCTAATCTAGATATAGAGCATTCAGCATCATAACGTTCTGCTAGTTTTACAAAATTAACAACGTCATGTGCATTTGCTTTTTGACATACAAATCTAAAGTGTATATTAGGACCTTCTTTGTGAAAACCCTTTTGAAATGAACCGGCTGTGTTTTTGTTTTCATGCATCCAATCTAAATTTTCTATAAGTTTTTCAAATTTACCCGGTCTTCTGACTATTTCATATACTTCTTTAGATCCTGCGTCTATACTAATTTTAAATTCACTTATGTTTGGAAGTATTTTACTGTCAGGAAGTTGTTTACTCATTAACAATCCATTTGTAAACAATGTAATTGTGTGATTTTCATTTGGTATCCAGTTAGTAACAAGCGGTCTCATTATGTTACTTGCTAAAGGATCGCCATTTCCAGTAAGAGTTATGTGTGTTCGTTCTTTGAAGTTGCGTAATAGTTTAACAACATGTTCTGCATAAGCATATTGTCTGTTATAATCGTCACCTTGTGTATGCAATATCATATCTGTCCTACAACTTGGACATGCAAGATTGCAACTTTCATCTACATTTACATATATGCTATAAAATTCTTGCCCTTTATTGTTTATCCAATGCAAATCCCTTTCCATAATTCTACAATGCTCTACAGCACACCATGTAAATTTTTTATCTTCTACATCTTTCTGTAATTCTCTTGCTAAAGGGTTTGACCAAACATCTTGTAAACGTTCTAAATCTAATATATTACATATAACAAAAGGCAAATACATTTCACAGTTATCTATGAAACATTCGCCTTTTGTTGTTATGTTTAGACTCCTATGGGGTATAGTACAGTCATTTGTAATGTTATGTTTAAGTTCGTTGTTCCTTTTTGCTAAAGGAATAAGGCCCTTGGTCGGTGTTTCCAATAATTTGTAATCTATTAAAGAGGACATACATTACTTCTTTTTCTTTTTGGACTTTTTCTTCTTAAGTTTTCTAGTAGGGTGTCCAAACATTTGGTCAAATCTATGATTTCTAGCATCCACATAGTCTTGTGGTTTATCATAAACCTTTTTAGGTGCTTTGAATTCTATAATTTCACTTATCTTCATTTGGTCTAACCCACTTACCATTTCTAAATACAGCAACTTCACCTCTATTACAAAGTGTATGTTCGCCTTCTACAGGTATTTGTGGTTCTCTTACTACTATTTTCATTTTAATGGTTTACTTAATTCTTCCCAACTTGTTTCATAATCACTATCGCCTTCTGCATAACCCATAACACCTAATTTTTCATATTCAGGTACTAGGTCATCTGTTAATAGTCCAATTTTTTTAAGGTTAGGCATAATCCTACTAAACAATACATCTTGGAATTGTGTTTGAAATATGTTTTCTTTTTGATATGTATCAGTATAATCTAAATCCATACCATATTTTTCCCATACATCATATGCTCGTAATCTATTTCTACTTACTGTACAGGCTTCTAAGGCAAAATTTGCTCTATCAACTACTTCTTCTTCACTTAATGTAGTAACATAGTCTTTTAAATAGTTAATACCAAATGTAACGTGCCTTGCTTCATCTCTAATAATGTATTCTAACATTTGTTCGTACACAGGATCGTTAGTTGCTGACTTGGCGGCGTTAAAGGCGGCTAATGCCAATCCTTCTATGACTACTTGCATACCAATAAACTTTAAATCCCAACGAGGATCAGTTAATATTTTGTCTAATAGTCCTTTTAATGCTCTACCTATGGGCCAACTACGTTGTAAACGTTGCTGTAAGTATTTGTTAAATGCTTCTACATGTCTTGCTTCATCGAAAGTTTGCGATGCGGCGTAAAGTTTTGCGTTATAGGTCGGCGCACAACAGGCTAACTGCGATGCTACTAATAATGCTCCTTGTTCTCCATGCAAAAATTGACTTGTTGCCCAACTGTTTAAGTCTTTCATGAACTCTAGTCTTGTTTCTTTGTCAAACGTTTTAAATGTTTCATGATTTTCCCATTGATTGTTTTCAAAATCAAATTCTTCATCACTAATACTTTTAAATTGTGGTGTCCAATCAACATCTACTTCAACATTCCAGTTAAGTTGTTTGCCTAGTTCATATAATTTCTTTATTCTGTTGTCTTGTACTGTGTAATCCCAATTGAATGAGCCCGTTAAAGGCGTTTGAAAAATCTCTACTACATCAGTAGGATCTAAATTAGCCGGAACATCATCGTCAAACTCGATAACGTCCCTTGGAGTATTTGTATATTGTATTTTCATTACTTTCGTCTTGGTTTCCTTTGTGTTGGTTTACGTTTTTTATTATTTCGGAATATCTGGTCTTCAGTGATAACTTTAAAATGCATGCCTTTTGCTTTTGCCCACTCATTTGCGGCTGTCCACTTGGCGGCATTTATAGTTGTTGCCACTTTATCGCCTCTACCTTTAGCATTCTCTATGATAGTTTGGCTTTTTGGTTTAATCTCTATTAGTTCAACTAGTGTCTTACCATTCTTATCTATGTACTGTACCATAAAGTCAGGAACATAGTTAGTAATCTTTCCTGTTAAAGGATGTCTATAAGGAATTTTAACATTTTCACTTGCCCACTTAACAATGTTAGGATGGTTATCACAAAATCTCATGAATGCCGTTTCCCAACTGCTTCGGGCAAAAGGCATTTTAGTCCCAACAAACTTGCTGGGATTTTGTACTACATATTCACCTTGGCTGTAATGGGAGTTGCCTGCCATGTTATCTCCTAAGGTCTAATAACGTTCGCTAATTTGCTATCTTTATTAAACTTGTCTACTGTTAAACCAATCTTATTACCTTTTGGTCTTATAGTATTTATGGCTTTATAAGTCTCTTCTGCTAACTTAATGCTTTCTTCATTAAGTTCGAAGTATGATATAGGGTGTACACCTTGTTGGTCTGCAACTTGAATAAGTGCAGATGCTAATGTTCTTGCAGTAGGACCTGTGAATCCTATGCTTGTTAATCTGTTTTCTATTATTTCTACTTTGTTAGGATCGATACCTTTAAAGTCTTGTGGTACCATCTCTACAAGTATGTCTATACTTGCTTCTGGTAATGGAAAGTTAATTGTATTGTTTTCTAAAAACTGTACAAGTTTACCTCTACGTTCTTCATAGTTGATTTCATTACCAAATGTTTCATATAGGCTTTTAGAAGACATTAAATACTGCCTCCTAGTTTTTGTCTTTGGTTATCTACGCCATTGTCTGGCTTTTTCTTTTCATCTTTATTTGGATCTTCTTTAGATTCACTTGGTCCAAACTTCTTAAAGAATTCATTCTGTTGTGAACTTCTAGTGGCGTCTTTAGCCAAGTTTAAGAAATCTAATTTCTTAGCACCCATAACAGGATTATCTGCTATACTTCTTCCTGGTACATCAGAACCCATTAAGTTTGGTGTATTTTGTTGTCCGTTTCTGAGATAGTTCCATACGCCTACATTAAATCCTGAGAATCTTTGTAGTTCTTCTTCTGATAACCAATCATTTACTACAGGATTAATAGTAAAGTTTTCATATGATATGCTCATTGTTATCATTGCTGGCTGTGAATCACCGTGGTCAATACCTTCTATTTCAAAATTTGTAATCATTGGATTGAATACTGTGTACCTAATTGCTTTCTGTCCATGGTATTTAACTATATCCATACTTGTAATAAAGTTTCTTTGTGCCGCTGGTCTTAAATTATATCCTGCATAGTTGCTATCAAAGTTTCCACTATGTACTGCTTCAGATCCGCCGCCTGCTACTGCATCTGGTACAATATCATTAGGCACTCGTGCTGGTAAAGGTGTATTACCACTTGTATCAAATTTTGCAATTGGTTGTGTAAATAAATGTGCATACATTTTCATTAATACAATTACCCAAGCACTATCGACTGTGTCGTATGCTGTTACAGTAATTGGTTTGAATTCTGTATGCGTTACAGTTACACGTTTTCTATTGTATTGATTTTTTATATCTGTTTGAATTTCTGCCGTTGGAACTTCAGCCGCCCTACAAAGACTGCTTAAAGTATTACGAGTGTCATTATTGTTTAACGAGGAGATGTCAACTTCACTATTAAAGTGAAAATTGACATATCCTTCAAATTTTTGTCTAACCGGTGTTTGGCTAGGGTTGAATCTTATCGCGTTATTCGTTGTTCCAACATATAAAGTATCTCGTTCTTGTGGTGCTCCACCGTAGTCTGGATTTACAGTTGCATTATAGTACTGTTGTCCACCTCCGATTGCAGTCGCCACAAGTTTTCTTAAATGTCCTTTTAAACTCATACCGTTGTTACCTCAATATTATTACGCAATAAAATTACGTTAATAAAGTTAATTATTATTAACTGCCTTGGGTAGCCGTTGGTGCAGAAACTGAACCTGCATGTGAACCAGTCATTAATCCTTGGTCTGGATTTATTACACTTGTAGTTCCTGCAGTATGCAAACAGTTATCCATTCTTACTGTCATTGAAACAGTAACAGGTTCACTAGTTGCATAATCACTTTCTGAGTAATCAACATTAGTTAAGAAGCATCCTTCACATTCCCAAGTTTCAGTTGCATCAGCAGTAGCACCGTCTAATAATTCAATTTTCATTCCGAATTTATAGTCAGTACCAGCCAATGGTGCTGTTTGTTCAAAGTGGTTAAGTTGTCTTTGGTTTTGAGCACCAACAATTCTTGATACAGAATTCTGGATGTCATCTCTAACAACAACAGTTACTGGATCCCATGCGTGTTTTCCAGCAACATACACTTTTGAATTATATGAATCAATCATAACTTCTTCAAAGTTTACTTTAGGACGGGTAACATTCATAACGTTTTGAGTATATGTTCGGGTTTCATTACCTGAACCACCAAAGCCTTCTCCAAGTGTAACTCTAAACCTGTATTTTAATTTAGGTTGTAGAATACCCTTTTCGCCTGCCTGGGTAGGCACACCGAATTTACTTGCACTTGTTGACATATTATCATCTCCTATCTATTACATAAGGCTCCTAAGTTATGTACAGCCTTATAGTTACTTTTATTTATCAAAAAAGCGGTAATTTTATTAAACAGAGTTTTAATCAGACATAAAAAAAGGGGTCATAAGACCCCTTTTTAAAGTTAATGCTTTGTTTAACTAGATCCTGAAGTACCCAAAGTGTTTTGGATTCTAATCGGAATGTATATAAACTCAACTGCTTTGACAGGCTGTATAGCGATGTCAATGTAAAGTTCGTTTCTATCTATTCTAGCAGGAGTGTTATTTGAAGTGTCACATACTGTAACGAAGTCAAATAAACCTCTTTGTATAACAAGGTTTGATAGTAAACCATCAACAACTTCTTTTGCGTTTGACCTTGTTATTGCATCATTTGGTTCAAATAAGAACGGCTTAACGATGTCGTCAAGTCTTTCTCTTATGTACACAATAAGTCTTGCAACGTTAATTCTGTCCAATGCACTTGCAGTTGGGTTCAGAGTTTTTTGTCCAAATACTGCAAGTCCTCTTCCTGGGAATGAAGCAATTGGATTAACTTTGTTGCTATATAATGTGTCTCTTTGACCTTCGTTCAATGTTACTGAAACATATTCACCTTGTGCGTCAACATATCCTACTGATGTAGCATTTTGAACTAGACCTCTTTGGAAGCCTGCTGGTGCGAACCAAGGGAAAGCAACCTGGTCATTAAATGCAAGTGTTCTTAAAGCAACGTGTGTTGGAGGAACAACAACGTTAGTTCCGTCCAAGTTAGTTGTTAAAGCACTTGGGTAGAAAACAGCCGCGTATGGTGATGAAGAAACAAGTCCGTCCTCGCCATTCTCACTAGCATTGTTGGCGTTTGTTGCCCAATTTTTTGTGCTTGTAGCATCTGCTTTAAGTCTGAATGGTGTATCAGCAAGTACAAAGGCAGTATTCCTTCTGTCTGTACTTAATGCAACCATTTCGTCTAGCATTTCTGGATATCCAGGAGCGGCTATAACGTTAAATGCATTGATTTCACTTCTAATGTCATCATTAGAAACTACTGCCGCCTGCATTTTAGTTTTAACCAAGTTATGTACTGCTTTTCTTAAACCGTACATATTGCCATCTGGTTTGTTCATTGATGCATCAACCCAAACATTACCTATGTTAGTACTTGCTGGAGTATAGTTAATTTTGTATTCTTTAACATTACCTGCTGAAGCACGTTTGTTAAATGCCCAGATACCACTTGGGTATGCTGTAGCCGCCGGTGCGTCTGCGTCAAGCGAACTGCCTGAAGTTTGTCTAAAGTCACCAAATACTATACCATCTGCTGATACTTGGTCACTACCATCTACTGCAACCCAGGCTGTGCCTGACCATTTGTAGAATTTAGGGAAGTTTTCAGTATCATCTGAGTCTAACCAGGCATCACCTGCCACTAGAGCAGTTCCGTCTGATTGAGTTGTTGGTGCAGTTGCGGCAACTTGTTTGTCTTTTGTGAAAGTAACCCACGTAGTTCCGTTGTGCTCTAATAAGTCAACGTTAGCCGAGGCTACTGTCGCATTGTACCAATAAGTACCGTCTGCTAGAGTTCCTGTCATTGTAGTTTTACTTGCTACATATGATAGGTCTGCATAGTTAGAGTATGTTTTACTTGCTGTAACCGCCTGTGATCCAAATCCTACTGAACTTGGTCCAAAGTCTGCGTGATTACTTTGTAAAAGAATATCTCTACCTGTGCTTGAAGTAAGGACAACATTGTTGTCATCTCCGATAGAAGCAAGAACTTCAGTAATACTTGCCGCACCAAGAGCCGCGTTGATGTCGTAAACGGCATCTTCGGGTGTTGAGGTTGCGGGTGTAGTTGAAATTGTACCTGCTAATGTAACTACTACAGTTGTGCCATTATAAACAATGTCAAAACTGCTGTTACCTGAGACATCTAATACACCACCAGTAAATGCTGACCCTGTGCCAACAACTGATGTGCTACCAGTATGTCTTTTTAAAGTGTATTCTGCTTCACTGCCGCCTGATATTGCTACTAGGTCGCCAACTTTAACGTTTGCTGTACCTACAGTAGAAAGTGCTGAGTCAGTGTTTGCATAAATTGATGTTGCTACTGAACTAAAGGCTTTAGTACTTGTACTATAGAGTTTTGTTCCTAAACTTGTACCTGTGTTAGGTGTTGAAGTTTGAATAAAAACATCTCCAGCCGATAGAGCAGATACTCCATCACTTCTTAATGCTGGTACGCCTAAATGAGTAGCAAATTGGAAGTCGCCACTAGTAGCGGTTCCCCAACTTGTACTACCTATTTGATACCAGTCGTTTGAATATTTTTCATAGTATTTAACTTGAGAAGCAGTTCCACCAGCCGCTGTATTTGCCACAACTGCGTAATCGCCGTTCTGTCCAAATGCTTTACTTGGTCCACCTGTTCCTGAGTTAATACTTGTTGCGTCTACAACAGATACGTCTTGCTTAACCCATGCTGTGCCTGACCACTCTCTCAACCCGAAAGTTGAAACAGTTGTGTCTAACCAGTATGATCCATCTGCTATTGCACCAGTTGGTGCTGTAGAGGAAGCCGCGAGTTGACTTAAATCTATGTCTGCTCTTAGAACGTATGCTCTATTTGCCAAACCTAAGAAACTGTGGGCCGCTAGTAAACCGTATTCGTTGAGATCATAACCATTCAACTGAGTAGAACCTGATTTGTAAAACAAAGGGTTTCCAAATTCTTGTAATAACTCACGTTGACTAGTCATTAGTTTTAATTTACCTGCGTTTGCTTTAGATGTAAATGCCGCTGTACTTGATCCATCTGGTCCAGTTTTGTCCTGGGCCGTAGCGATGATAACCAAAGGTACAGTTCCAGCACCCGCCGAGGCGTAAAACGATTCGTCGGATACACTAATGCTAACACCTGGTGATACTAATTCTGCCATTATAATCTCCTAATTAAATTATGTTAGTACGAATATTTATCTAGATTTTGCAAAAAACCGGTATTATAAAACTCCCAGGGTACAAGGTTTTTAACGGTTTTGATAAATATAGAAATTTTTTACTATATGGCTTGGATTTTATTTGAAAAGATATTATTGTGTATAATATCTACTTGAGTTTGTAGTTCTGCTAATGTTCCTGTATTAGATATTTCATAATCAAAATCATATCCTGCCCATTTCCATTCACTAGCATGTACACTAGAATAACGTGTTTCCATAGTATGCTTTGCAGGTACACTACCTCTATTGGCGTGTGCGGCTGTTTCATACCATTCAGGCATGTCATCTCTCATAACATGTATAACAATACCATCAAGTTGTTTGATTAAATCTAATTCGTTTTTAAATCTAGCATCGCTTACAACAACTATTTGGTCTTCTTGTGCTTGTTTTCTAATACGATACTCTAAACTGTCTAACCAAATGTCTTGATTAAAATGTGTACGCATTATTTCTGTACCTAGCAACTGAAGTGCTAGTCTTGGTGTGAAGTTATCTATGCCTAGTTTTCTTGTCCAATACAAGTCTGCTGTTTCTCTGAAGTCTCTGCTTTCAACAGTATCACCTTCTAACATGTGTCTGTCCCAACCAAACACACTAGCACATAAATCTTTTAAAGGTGCCGCAAAACTATCTTTTACTGCTCCTTTTTCTACGAGCATTTCAGCAACTGTATCTTTGCCACTGCCCATAAATCCTGTTATTCCTATTATCATACTAATATATATTCCAATTTTTTTTAGATAAACAATTTTCCGGTATCGTACATTTCTTCCATTTGTTTGAACGTTAATTCATGACTGCCATGTACTCTAAGTGTTACTCTAGGTTCTCCATTAGTTTTTACTCTATGCCACTGATTAATATTTACCATGTAAGGATTATGCATACCAACATGCTCAGTAATAATTTCTAATTCATCTTCCCAAACACTTGCATTGGGCCAATGACTATCAACAACCATTGTCATATCATTGAGTACAGTTGTTATCGGTTCTTGTGCAATATGATAATCTTGACAAAATTGTTCTATTAACTCTAGTTCTGCATTCCACATATTTTCACTTGGTTTTGCAAACTCTAAACTACTACCTTCTTTGTCTCCTAGTAATCTAAAATTACATAGACCAGGATGTCTATAAGCATCTAAAAATACAGAATTAAAATCTTCTGGTGCTGTTGCTGGTATTGATACAGGCCCTTCTTTGTGCCACTGTGTAGATTTAGAAAAACATAATACAGTAACTGGCGGAGTGTTTAAACCATTTATACTCCAATTGTTTTGTAAAAAATCTGGGTTGAATGTTTCGTGTAGCCAATCTGATACTCTTCTTTTTAATTCTAAGTTTGATATAAAACCGATACCATTAAATGCTTGTTGCTTGTTATCTGAACTGTTTGACCATCTATTTGCTTTTGCTTCTGTAGGTATTTTATCAGATGTCCAATTTGTCCATCTAATTTTTCCAGACTGTACTGTGATTTCGTCTGGTATTACATTACCGTTAATCATGTCTATGTCTTGTTCTGTAAAAAAGTCTTCCGCTGTAAACGGAAACTCTACTCCAACACAATCACAATAACATTCTAGCATTATTTAAAAAACTCTCCTGCCTCTACCATTTGTTCTATTTGTTCAAATGTTAAATTTGTATTAGCATGTATTCTAAAAGTAACTCTAGGTGTGCCATTTGTAACTACTCTGTGCCATTTACCAACATTAACAATGTATGGATTATGTTGTCCTACATGTTTTGTAATTGGTATTAAATTTGGTTCCCAAACATTATTATGAAATAATTGTAATGTACTTGCCATAATTAAGTTCTTATGTTCTGTTGCAGTTGTCAACATAGGATCTGGTGCTGTAGAGTTTTTAATATCTTCTATAAACATTTCAACTATTTCGTCTTCTGCTTGTTGCATTTCTTCATCTGGTTGTGCAAATTCTATATAACTGTTATCTACATCACCTAAAAGTCTAAAATTAATTACTGCTGGTGGTCTCCTAGAATTATCAAAGTCTGGGTGTGGTACAGGTCCTTCATTATGCCAACCACTAGTTTCCATAGAAAAACATAATACAGTAACTGGAGGTGTATTAGTACCTGATGAAAATTTCCAAATCTCTTGAAAATAATCTGGGTGTAACGTTTCATTAAGCCACTCCCATACATCACGTTTTAATTTAGTATCTGTTATTATTGCATTACCATTAAAACTACCAAAGTCTGCACGGTATCCTTCTCCAGCACCATCTGTAGACATTTTGTATGTATATCTACTCCATTTTAATTTTTCTGATTTTATAAAAGTGTCTTGACCTCTAAAAGCCGACAAGGCTCCAAAGGACTTATCTTCCATAATTTCCCCTTCTCTAGTACCGTGAATCATTTCTATATCTTGTTCAGTAAGAAAATCGTCCTTATTAAAAGGAAAGTCTATGCCAGGTAAGTCGCAATAACAACCGTTCATTTAAAAAATTCTCCGTTATCAACTAAACGTTCTATTTCTTCAAACGTTAAGTCTGTATTAGCATGTATTCTAAATGTAACTCTAGGTTCTCCATTAGTATTAACTTTATGCCATTGAGATAAATTTACAATATATGCATTATGCATACCAACATGTTCTGTTATTTTAGTTAATCCAGTTTCTTCTTCTAGCCAATGCTGGGCCGCTGTAAAAACTACACCTTCATGTTCTGCAGAATGTATCTCACCATTAACATCATTATACCATGTTTCAAAGTATTTGTCAATACATTCTTTTTCTTTTATATTTAATTCGTCATTTGCTTCTGCAAATTCTAATGTACTACCGTCTGGGTCGCCTAGCAATCTAAAGTTAATTACTGCTGGTGCTCTTGGTTTAGATACAATGTCTGTGTTTATATGTTCTGATAAGTTTTCAGGAAACTGTATTGGTCCTTCTCTATGCCAAGCAGTTGGGTGTGAGAAACATAAAATAGAAACTGGTGGAGTTTTTCTTCCACCCATATTCCATATTTTTTGAAAGTAATCTGGATGTATAGTTTCATGTAACCATTCCCAAACATCTTTTTTTAACTGTTGGTCTGTTATTACTGCTCCGCCATTTAAGACATCATCTTTTGACCATTCTGTTGTTGACCAATTTGCATACCAATTTATTTTTTCAGTTTGTATAGAAGGTGTCTTAGGTATTTCTTTTCTACCATAAATCATATCTAAATCTTGTTAAGAAAGAATATCATTAGTAAAAGGTAACTCAATACCAGGACAATCACAGTAACAACCTAGCATTTTAAAAACCGGTCTTCGTCTATTAATTGTTGTATATAATCAAAGGAATGTTTTTTATGTCCCATAAATCTTAAACTTACTCTAGGTGCTTCTGTTTTTATATTAACTCTGTGCCAAGAAGATAAATTTAAAAGGAATGGGTCATGGTATCCTTCTATTTTACCACAAGGTGTTAAATGACTTAACATTTCGTCACTTGATGTTTGGTCAATACTAGATGATACGGAGATGCCACGTCCTTCAGACCACATTGTTTCTGGTTCTTTGCCATCTTGTTTCCATTTACTAATATATTCTTTGTTTAAGTTATCATATACTTCAGTAAAGTATTCATCTGGTTCTGCAACTTCTATAGAGCAATCATCAGGATCACCTATAAGTCTAAAGTTACATACAGCACTTGTACGTGATGTTTCTATTCTGTTTTCAAATAAACTTTCGTCTGTAATTTTTCTCCAACCAGTTAAACCTTCTGTATGGAATGTACTAGGTCCACTAAATCCTATTAATGTTATAGGAACAATCTTTCTACCAGCAAAACTCCAAATGTCTGCTAGATAATCTTCATGGAATGTATCTAATGCAAACTCTCTTAACTTATACATTAAGTCTTTATCTGTTATTACACCTATGCTTGTTGGTGGTCTATATCCTAAATACTTTCTTTCTTCAAATGTTAAGTCTGCAAAATCTTGGTCTTTTTCTAATATAATATCTGTGCCAGCAAGTTTATGTTCGTTAGGACTATACATCCAATGCATTTTTTCTGTTTGTGCCATAGTCCAGCCAAACAAGTCAGGGTGTTCAACTATATCAACTTTTTTGTTAAACCTTGCTCTGTCGTATATTAATTCGTAGTCATCGTCTGTAAATATATCTTCTACAGTAATTGGAAGTTCTAATCCTGGAAAAGAACATAAATGATTTTTAACTTTTTGCATTTAGCAACTTTCCTTCATTGTGCATATCAATCCAATGTTTCATTGGATATTCTTCATTGAGCATTAATCTAAAAGTGATTCTCGGTTCAGATGCTCTGCTATTTTCTACTCTATGCCAAGGATTAGGGTGCGTATCTAAATGTCCTAAATTTAATAAAAATGGACAATCGTATTTTACTTTTCTGTCTATTTCTTTAACTTCTTCATTAATAAACATTACAGCATCACTATAAATGTTACTTCTTATGCTTTTATCTTCATTCCATTGTACATCAAATGAATTTCTTCTATTAATAGACAAGTGTTCAATTTCTTTCTGAATCCTCTCATTTGGCATGCCAAACACTAAATCACTATCATTGTTTGCTCTTAGTTTTATATTTAGTGAACAACTTGTTCTTTTATGACCGAGTTTTTGCTCCAAATGGGAACCAGTATAAGATTCGAAGTTAGTCCAAGGATAAAATCCTTCATAGTGCCATCTAGAAGTTTCACTTGGTTTTGTCATTACTAATGTTGAAGGAAAAATTTTTCTTGGCATTTGATAGAACTTAGGTGAGAGGAAATCTTTTGGAAAAATATCATTTGCCCATTCATTTAATGTTCTTGATAATTCTTTACTAATTAACCAACCTATTTGTAAGTCTGGTGCTTCTGTATTTGTAGTCCATGCAATATTTTTTGCGTTATCAAAAACTGCCTGGCTATGTTGATAGCCATCTTGTAAATCAAAATCTTCTTGTAATAATAATTCGTCTGCTGTAAAAGGAAGAGGGTAGTCCAGTAACTCAGGTATATCCCAAAAAGTGTCGGGTCTCATCTTAGCCCATAACAAAACCTAACGGTGAGTTGCCTTCTTCCATGTTGTGTAATCCGGCTATTAACTGTTCCATTTCAGTTATTGCTTCAGCCTTTAAGGCGTCTCCGTTAAGTGTTGTTGCTCCACCTGGTCCAGGAAGTCCACCTGGGAATTTGCTTCTTGCTTCACCTAACATCATTTTGCTTTGTGCTAGGGCGAAATTCGATAGCCAATCTGCGGCATAAACATCCTTGATTAAAACACTTTCTGGTATAAAGTTATTAACTCCTACTGCAATATCCTCTGCGTGTGCTACGTTTCGTAATATGGTTAATTCTTTGGTATTCCTATTAAATGTAAAGTTGTACTCGCTACCAAACACACGACCAATAGTTTCTTTGTATTGTGCAAATGCATCAAATACTGCAAGTCCACCTATTTGTCCTGCTTGTAACATGTACATATTATTGAAAGCCACATCGAACGGATCAAAGTTTGTGCCACCGCCACTATTAGTACCAATACCTCTTCTATATAAACGTTTAACATCTATAACTTCATCAGGTAATACATATTTTGTAATACCATCTTGGGTTTGAATAAAAATAACTGCTTCTTCAACACTACCACTACTCAACTGTCTATACTTTTGTATAGATTTATTGATTGCTATATCGTAATGCTCTCTATCCAACTCAACATCTACCATTCCATCAGCCAATCTTAACTGAATCTCTTTAATGATTTCGTCTCTGTTGTTGTAGCCTATTTGGTCTATTCTCTGTGCCATACTACTATTTATCACTTTTTGCCTTTAAAAGGCTTTCAATATGATAGTAGTATCGTTCATTCTTCCGTTTAATTTGGTGGGTGTTGTTTTAACTTCGTCAAATGCTTTAGCAAAACGTGTTTTAGCATTTCCAGTCCAACTATTAATTTGTTCTGCTGGCTTTCTAAGTGTCTTTTGTACACTAGTTTCTTCATCAAAATCTTGTATAGTAGTGCCTTTTACAAGTAATCCTGCACCAGGTCTGCCTAATCCACGTGGATCTTTGTTCTTTGCGTGGTAGACTCCTACTTTACGAGTCTTTGTATTGTATATCCATAATTCGTTTGCGTAGACGACGTCTGTGGGCGAAATAGATGCTATTCCTAGTGTGCCATCGTTCACTTGATATTTCATTTTCTTTATAATAACATCTTTGCTTCTTGCTCTAGGTTTACGTTGTTTCCTATTTGCTTTACCAGTAAGTATAACAGCATCACAGGCTGAGTTTATTTTTTCAAAAAATGCTACATAGTCTTTCTTCATTTTCTTATCCATAAAACTATATGCTTCTTTTAATTGGTCACATGTACCTGCTAAATTTTCTTTTGCTTCTTCAGTAATCATTTCATACTGGTCTTTAATAAGTTTAGCATGTGCAGGTTTTACAACACCGCCGCCATATACTTTCATATCCCTTTCAGGGTCAAACTTCTTAAGGTCAAACTTTTCATTTACAATGAATTCATCTAACAAGCCGTCCCAGTCACCACATAAGTCAGTAATCTGTTCTAACATTCTTTGTTGTATAGATACTTTAGGTGGAGCCTTTACTTTCTTCTTTTCTACTTCTTCTAAAACTGTCTTACCTTGCATAATCAGTTCTTCCTGTTTTTTATCATAAAACTTTGATAATCTCTCTGGCATATATCCTAGTTTTTTCCAAAGCCAGGCATACTTGGCACTACTGCTAAATCGCCAATCTGGATTTTTAAGAATAACCTTAATATCCTCTGGTGCCCAACCACTTGCTTCTTTAACCCATTGCCTATATGCGGCAACACCTTCCTTTGTAGATATTTCAGAATGCACAAAATAGTCACAACTATCAAATGCTTTTTCTTGTTCCTCAGGATTAGTCAACCCAATGAACTTTTTCCAATCTGGTTCCTTGGTTACATAAACGGTTCTTTGCTTTTTCTTTCTAGCCATTGTTTTATTAAAATTACTCCAAACAATATTGCTAGTTAGTATAACTTCAAAAAATTTCTTTGTCAATTGGTAAATTTTGAATCAAAATGGTAAAAAAAGGGCCAGAACGGCCCTTTTAATTAAAAATTGCTAGAGTTATGTCTGCCGTCACTATAAATTGGTCTATATTCAAAAGGTTGAACGCATTGAGGAGCATTATAAACCCCTCCCCAAAGTGTAGTATAAGTTACACATCCATCCCTATTGTTACTACCAACCCATTTACCATTTGCATCTTTTTGCCTCAATTTGCAATATGAGACATAATTATTCATCCCACCAACACTAATATTACTGCCTGGTTGGTCAGGGTGTTTGCAATCTTGACCTATTACATCTCCGTTCAAATCACAATCGTAAGTAGACGCGGCAGGCTTTAACGGCCCGAAGCAATATGGATTGGTGGGTGGCGGTGGATCATCATCGCCATCACGTCTGGAGTTTTCTGTAACTTTTCCAAATTCTATATTATCGTCTGATTGTGTTTTTGTCCAAAGAGGTCCTTCAGAAACATATATACCCGCACTTTCAGGCACAGTATATTGTGTTCCATCATTGTAATAAATCATTGTTTCGGCTAATGAGAGTGTGGACATCATTACTCCTAACAACAAAATAATATACTTCATAGTATATCCTCCGTTTATTGTTGAGGTGTATGATACCGCCGTAAATCCACCAACTGTATTTATAGTTTTTTGGCAGTTAGACCTATTGTAGCAGATGCTACACGTGATTCTCCATCGAATACTTTGCAATCATAGAAGATATGATTAAGTTTACGTTTGGTAAGTTTGGCTGTAAGTCTTAATCTAGTACCTGGAAATACAGGAAATCTAAACTTACATTTGTCTACACTAGTAACAAAAGTAACATAATCTTCATGTTTAAGTTCATCTTGTTCTTTTCCTGCTAGATGTAATGCATGGAGACCGGCACATTGATTCATTCCTTCGATAATATAGACACCGGGCCAAATTTTTACATGAGGGAAGTGTCCTTCTAATACTGGATGAGCATTATGCACCATATATGTTGCTTCAACTTCTTCATCATTTAAGATAGTGTGTTCATCTATTAGTGCAATAGGATGTCTGTGTGGTAGTTCCATGTAAGGTATTTAGTAAGTTACCTACAGCGATTCTTTATATTCTTGTACAGATAGTGTTCTAGGGACATCTTCATTAAAAAGTGTTACAGTTTCATATCTATTATGTTTATTAATGTCAAATATTCTATTAAAATATGTGCTATAATCTTGAAACATTTGGTATCTTAGGTCGTTTGAATTCTTTACAGGATCAAAGTCTTGCCAATACTTGTTGTGTCTAAATTGTACTGTTGTTTGATGTGCTATATGGTGTGATTGTTGTGTAGATAATCCGTGTTTGTTTTTAGTTAATAAAATGCCTTCCCATACTTTACGGTCATCTTGTATAGTATATCGTTCTTCTTCTAAATTAGTTTGTATGCTACTAGTTGTTTTTGTTGGGTCTGATTTAGAATAATCCGGTTGTACCTGTCTAATTGTATAAAGTTGTACAACTGTTTGGTCTAATTTATTATAATCCATATCTATTAATTTATAATGCATTTCTTTTATACCTTCTAAAGTATCTTCTGGTAATCCATACATAAAGTTAGAATGTAAGAACACATTTTTAAATTTATCTGCTTTAAGTTCTCTAATATATGCCATTTGTTCTTCGGGATGCCAACCTTTACCGATTGAAACAGCACTATCAGGTATTAATGTTTCTATACCGTAATGAGCATATTCAAGTCCACTTTCTAGTAGAATATCTTCTTGCTTTAATCTGTTCTGTAAATCTAATCTTAAAAAACAAGAATACGTTAAAGGTATATTATGTTTTGTTTTTATTTCTGCTATTCTTTCTAATTTTGCAGTATCATCATTTAGTGTATCATCTGTTATCCAATATCTACTTACTCCGTACTCTTCCCAATTACGTTTTAATTCATCTTCAAGTCTTGACGTACTTCTTGTATAAGTGCCTTTTGTTTTTCCTATTAAATTAAACTCACAGAATGTACATTTAAAAATACAACCTCTACCTAGTTCTAATCCAATACGTTGGTTTGGTAAAATAACATCTTCGTCAAAATATTCCATTGTGCTGTTATAAATGTCAAGCATACTTTTAGGATCACTGTAAGACTCTTTGCTGTTTCCGTTTTCTAAGTCTTTTAGCATATCTCTAATAGTTACGTCTGCATATCCAAACATACGAATATCTATATCATCTAAAGGAGTCTTATTTTTACTAACACCACCAAACTCTTTTGTGTAATTATATTGTACTCCTCCTATAACTAATTTAGTGTTAGGATTTTGTTCTAATATCCACGGTTTAATTAAATGTTGCCTACCTGGAGGGAAAAACGAACTATTCAATAAACCATATTGGTCTTTATGAAATGAAAATACTTGACCAAACATTACTGCTTTAGTGTTTTCTCCAACAAATTTTTGTATAATTTTATGTACAGTATCTTCACTTACATGTAAAAGGTTGTGGATAACTTGTACTGTATAGCCTAATTTTCTTATTTCATGTGCAACTTTATCACTGCCCATAGCACGACCATCATGTTGGTCTAAAGAGGGCCAAGTTAAATAATATCCAGCATTTTTAAGTTTATCTTCGCCATTAGCAGTACTTAAAAGTTCTTTTCTAGATGGTAATTTATAACATTGTTCTTCAAAGAATTTTGCTTTTCCCATATATTCAGTATGAAAAAAGTCGTCTGACCATGACTCGCCTGGCTTATACATTTCCTTTAAAATCATTTCATACTCTCTGCCACGTTGAGGATCAGAAGCAAAGATTAATACATCAACAGGAGTGTGTTCGAAATCTTTGTCTATTTCGATAGCAAGTTTTATGTCTTTTTGATTTTTCCAGTCTATACCAGGATCTCCACCTGGTCCTGACCAATTATACCAATCTTGAAGAACGTCTTTCATACTTGTACTTATCTTAATCTACAAAGGCTCTTTCAAGTACAAAATCTCCGGCTTCTCCTAAATTACCTTCTTGAAAACCTAAGTTTTCAAAAAAGTCTCTACATTCATAATTCATTTCTGGTCCACCGCATACCATTACTCTGTCAGTATCTTTATTAAATCCGCCATCTGTAAAATTTTGTATGTGTAGCCAAAAACGTCCTTTACGTTCATAATCTTCTTGGGTACATGTATCGTAGTAAGTAAATGTAAATGGTGTGTCTGCAATAGTGTTTACTGCATTTGTTATTTCTGTTTGATATGTATGTTCTGCATGTGTTCTTGTTGTATGTACTAATGTTACATTACTAAACTTTTCGTATGTTTGAGGGTCTCTAATAATACTCATAAACGGTGCTAAACCTGTTCCTGTGCATAATAAAAACAAATTATCTGCTTTAGTTAAATTATCAATCGTTAAAGTGCCCGTAGTCTTTGGCATACATATAACTTCATCTCCAACTTTTAAATGCTGTAAACGACTTGTAAGAGGGCCGTCTGGTACCTTAATACTTAAGAACTCTAAGTGGTCTTCGTAATTTGCACTAGCAATACTGTATGCTCTTAATAATGGCTTGTCATCTACCATTAATCCAATCATTGCAAATTCACCGTTTACAAAACGAAACGATTGATTTCTTGTTGTTTTAAAACTGAATGTTTTATCGGTCCAATGATGAACCCATGTTACTGTTTCTTTATTCAATGTTTAGTCGCCTTAAATGATTCTATCATTGCTTGTCTTATTTCTGGGTCTTTTAATTTATCTATAAATTCATGATTAAGTTTAAACGTCATACCTTGTTCAAACTTTGTCATTAATGATGTATCATCTACTCCTAGCATCTTAGTAAGGTCTTTAAATGATAACATGTCTAAACCATTTTCTTTTGCTTCAAGCAATAAATCTAATATTACTTCTGTTAATATATCGTCTATGTCTTTATCACTTGTCATACTAATACTATCGAAACTGGTGGAGCGAACAGGGGTCGAACCTGCGACCTTCTGGATGCAAACCAGACGCTCTCCCAACTGAGCTACCGCCCCCAGTTTATGTTTACCCTAAATTTCTGTTTAGGTATGCTCTCATATTGTCGCTAATCCTTTTTTGATTTGCTCGAATGTTAGAACTTATTTCTTCTGCGTTTGCTCTAATGTTAGCACTAATTTGTTCTGCATTTTTTCTTACGTTGTCACCAACGTTTTGAAAATCCCAATCAACATTCTTAGTTGCTTTTTTAGTAGTAACTGCTTTAGTTTTTGCTTTTGCTTTTACCATTTTGTTCTCTCTGTGCGTTGCACTAGTTTCAGTAGTCTTATTCCGGTTCTTCTGCCTCGTTGCATTTTCTACTGAGTAGCACATATTTACCGGTATTAATTAACACTAGTTTTAATATCTGGTAATTGGCGGAAAGGGAGAGATTCGAACTCTCGGTACAGTTACCCGTACTCCTCCTTAGCAGGGAGGTGCTTTAAGCCACTCAGCCACCTTTCCTATTATTTGACAGTATATAGGTATTCACGTTCATTGTCAAGGATTAAAGAAAGTGATAAATAGTACATTATGCCAAGATTACAACTGTGGAACAAGAACAAAACTAATGACTACGGCTTTATAGATAGAGTTGTAGCAGAAAGTATCAATGCCGGCGGCACAGGAGTCTATGTACACAAATACATAGGCACATATACTGATGACTCAACAGCCAGTATTGGTAGTGGCGACTTGTATATACAAGACGTTATATTCTTAGAAAACAGAGATAGAAAATACGACCCAGACATTTACGAACTACGTGGAGCATATAATATAGCAGAACCAGATTTTGATTTAACACAATTTGGTATGTTTTTATCTAACGATAGTTTGTATATGACTTTCCACATGAACTCATGTGCAAGTTTACTTGGCAGAAGGTTAATGGCAGGTGATGTTTTAGAACTACCACATTTAAGAGATGATTTACTTTTAGGTGGTGGTGAAGCAGTTAATAGATTCTTTGTAGTAAGTGATTGTGGCAGACCAGCAGAAGGATATGATCCTAGATGGTGGCCCCACTTATGGAGATGTAAATTAACTAACATTACAGACAGTCCAGAATACAGAGATATTCTTGGTACTGGAGAAACTGCAACTGATTTAAGAAATGTTCTTAGTACATACAAAACAGAAATTGAAGTTAGCGACAAAGTTATGGCAGTTGCCAATGCTGAAGTTCAATATGATGCTGGAAACTTTGAAGGTGGTCATTTATATGTAGATGAAACCAGTGTAGATAAGCCAGGTGTGTACTTCCCAGGAGATGGCTCTGCACCTAACGGCATAAGTATTGTTGGAAGTGGAGATTCATTCCCAATAGGATCAAACAACGGAGATTATTTCTTGAGAACAGATTTTGAACCTCATAGATTATTTAAGAAGTCTGGAAGTAGATGGATTAAAATTAGCGATGACAACAAGAAGGCTTGGAGTGCCGCTAATAAAATACTTACTTCCTTTATTAATAATGATAATATTACAACAAACACAGATGGTACAACTCAAGTTGAGAAAACAAACCTCAGTAAAGCAGTTAAACCTAAGGCAGATAACTAATGGCTAATTTAGATTACTGGTATGACGCACAATTAAGAAGATACTTGATGCAATTCATGAGGATTTTTAATGACTTTAAAGTGTCAGAAGGTAAACGTGATGGTGCAACATACTATAATAAAGTTCCTGTAAGATATGCAGACATGCAAAGAATGGTAGGACATATTATGAGAAAGGGTAGTGAAAACATGGTTAACTCTACTCCTTTTATAGCATGTAGCATTAACAGTTTATTACTAGCAAGAGATAGGGCTCAAGATCCTATGTTAATTAGTAAAGTACAAGTTGCAGAAAGACAATATGATAGTGGTACTAGTCAATATAAAACGGGTAGTGATTCACAAAGTTTTCCAGGTAACTTATACAGCACAGATAGATATATGCCAGTTCCGTACAATTTAACAATGCAAGTAGACATTTGGACTGGAAATACAGACCAAAAATTACAACTGTTAGAACAAGTATTAATCTTGTTTAATCCAAGTATTCAATTACAACACTCTTCCAATCCTTTAGATTGGACTAGTATTTTTGAAGTGGAACTTACAGATGTAAATTGGTCAAATAGAAGTATGCCAGCAGGCGTCGATGAAACAATAGACGTTGCCACCCTAACATTTACTTTACCTATCTGGTTAAGTCCACCTGCAAAAGTACAAAGACAAAAAATTATTAATACAATTATAACTAATATTTACGATACATCAAATGTACAAGATTTAGGTTATGATGAAGATATATACGACTTCTTTAGAACAGTTGATTCACAATTTGAGTTACATACTGTAAGTCCAAACAATTACTATTTAGAAATGAATGGTACAGAAGCAACATTATTTAAAACAGGACCTACAGAAGGTACTAGTTATGATGATGGTGAAACAACAAAAGCAAATTGGAATGATTTATTAGAAGTTATTGCTCCGCAAGGAGATAAAGGTACGTTGTCTAATGCAAGTGTTACAATGAGTGATATACCTTTAACAACAGGAAGTACATTACAATTAAATATTTCAAACGATATAGATTCAACAACTAGTCTTATTAGTGGATTTATTGCAAGAAATAGTATAGACCCAAGCAAATTAGTATTCACTATTGACAGTGATACATTGCCAACTAATACATTAACAAGTTTAACAAAAATTATTGATCCTACAGCAAGTTATCCAGGCGATGGTACATTAGCCGCCGCCACAAATGGACAAAGATATTTACTTACATCAGAGATTTCCGGAGACAATTGGGGAATATCTGCAGACTACAATGACATAATTGAGTATAACGGTAGTGCATGGACTAAAGTATTCGATGCATCGGCTGTTACGGCTGTACATTATGTCACAAACACATTTACAGGAAAACAGTATCAATGGAAAAACGAAACGTGGACAAGCACTTACGAAGGGACGTACAACCCAGGGTTCTGGAAAATCAACATCTAGAAGAAAAGAGCATTATAGAAAAATTAAATCCTTTGACCAATCTTAATAAACATAAGGGCATTAGTGCCGCAGGTGTTTTGTTTTTAGCAAAAGACACAGGTAGATGTTTATTCCAACTACGCAATTCAGATAAAAGACAAAAACATACTTGGGGATTTTGGGGAGGCATGATAGAAGGAATAGAAACTCCTTATGAAGCCTTACAAAGAGAACTATCAGAAGAAATTGGTCTTGTTCCTGAACTTAAAAAATTAAATCCATTAGACGTATATCAAAGCAAAGACAAAAATTTTATGTATTACAGTTTTTGCTATGTAGTAGATAAAGAATTTCAACCTACACTAAATGATGAGAGTTGTGGGTATGCTTGGGTAGACATAGGACAGTGGCCCAAACCATTGCATGATGGAGCAAGAAGTACACTAGGACGTAATAAAGGCACTGGTAAACTGCACACTATACTTAAAATCAATATGTGATAAGTAATAGCATGTCAAAAGATATTATTAATTTTGATGCTATAAAACTTACAACTGAACTAAACAAATATAAACGACACAAGGCAATCCCAAATACATTCTTTGATGGCACATATACAATACTTGATGTAAGAGAATTGTACGATGACTTATCTTCGAAAGCACAAAAAATTGCAGATGAATTGATTGAACATTATAATGTTGAAGTCAAGCAAAGTGAAGAAGGTTTATATAAAAGTTTTTTAAATGAGTATAAAGCATTTTTAAGAAATCAACACACTCGTCATGAGAAGTGGATGTATCCACCTGTGATGAAAAAATATAGAGCAAATATAAATCCTGTAAGAGCAATAACCTATGACATTAGGGAAATGGCTTACGCATATAACTCGCATGATGACCATCATGTTTGGTTAAGTCAATTAATTACAGAGCCTAATTTTTATCATAGAGTTATACAAGACATAATTAAAGATAGAGAAAAAGTAGATAAGATTTTAAATTACTATATGCCTATATATAGTGTTGCTAATTTTAAAATGCCAATGGAAATAAAACACTTGCAAACATTAAGACAAGATTTGCTTGAATATGCCAAATTGTTCACAGAATTTAGAATATACAATCCAGACGAATAAGACTAAATATTATTATGAAGTCAGGCAAAATAATACAGATTGCGGACCTAATTAACGACAAATTACGAAAAGAACAAGAGTTAGAATTCTATGAATTAGAATTAAAAAAGTTGTTACTTCGTATGCAGTTCGTACGACAAGAAATTGACCTTACTAATACTATTATAGATTTAATACAAAAGGAAGAGATTCCTGATATAATGAAAAATATTAGCAAGTATGAAGTTTAGTTATTTGTAAAGTTTTCTTATTTCACCATCGAACAGCGGAGCATAAATTTTTACAGGCTCCTCTTTTCCTTTTACAGTAACTTCATCGAGTTCACGACATGCAATATCCGTAAGTTGCATGTATGTAAATTCACTCAATAAGATAGGAGTGTCTTGTTTTCTAGTCTCGGCTTCTAATCTAGCACCTAAGTTTACAGCATCGCCTACAACACTATAATCTAATCTAGTTTCAGCACCCATATTACCAACAATACATGTACCTGTGTTTACACCTGTACCAAATTTAACTCTAGGCAATCCTAATTTTTCCATTTCTTTTTCTAATTCATCACCAAGTAATTCAATTTCTATTGCAGTTTTAACTGCCATCTCTGCATGATTTTCACATGGTATTGGTGCATTCCAAAATGCCATTATACAGTCGCCCATGAACTTATCTATCGTTCCACCGTTGGCTAATACTATGTTTGTCATCTTATCTAAGAAACTATTGATTAATTCTACTAATCCTTCAGGGTCATCATTCTTCATATACTGCTCTGATATAGGAGTAAAGCCGACTATATCTGCAAATAAGAAACTCATCTCTTTTCTTTCTCCGCCTAACTTCATTAAACTTGGATCTTTTACTATCATATCTACATAGTCAGGTGAAATATATGTGCCAAATTGTCCTTTTATTTGCTGTCTTAACTTGTATTGCTTGTAAAAATTGTTAAAAGCACTCTGGGTAAACACTAAAAATCCACTAATTACCGGGAAAGTTGCGTCCATTAACACTAGGTGATTTGTGTAAAACCACACACTTCCATAGGCTTCTGTACCCAAAATTAGCATGGAAATAGGTGCTGTCCACAGTAAAGGTAACTTATAAACAGCAAAAGCAATCAATATCATACCCAACAGGGCTCCTAAGAGCTCGTATAAAGCACTTAATTCGTTTCGCTGTATATTTGATCCATCTATAAAATTCTGTAGCATATGGCCCTGTATATGCTGTGGATACATAAGTCCTTTTGGAGTAGGAACAGGGTTTTGAACACCTTCTGCTGTAACACCTAGTATAATAAACTTGCCACCTAGGTCTGGTAGACTGTTTATATCCACATATTCTACTTCTTCAAAGGTGTTATTAAAACGTATAAATGCTGTTCCAATTGGTTGTGTTACTATAGGATCAAAAGGTGGTACTGCAAATTCTTGTATTCCTATCTCAGATGTCTTTAACATATAACTTGGTTTTTGTGTATATGTTCTTAACATCTCAATAGCAAAACTAGGGTAAATTTTTTCATTTACTGTTATTGCTAATGGGTAAGTTCTTGTAACTAAATCTGGTTGTGGTGCTGAAGCAAGTACTCCAATACCCTCTGCTTGTTCTTCAAGGATAGAAACGTTTGTTACGAGATTGGGCCACTTTAGCAAAGATTGGGTCGGGTTCAAAGGTCCTATCGTGCCTGTTCCAATGTGCGGGCCTGAACTCCTTATCCCCTTCGTTGAAGGTGTCTGGCTTAAAACTATGCCGTTTCCTTTCATCCAACTTGCTAAAGTTTCGTCTCCGCCAAATCGGTCCGTCTCGGGGAACATCACGGTCAAGCCAATGATACCACCATTCTTCTGTCTGATGTCGTGAATTACCTGGGCAAAATTCTGTCTGGGCCATGGCCATTGTCCCCATTGTTGTAAACTTTTCTCGCCAACATTAATAATAACAATTTCATCACTTTGTTTTGGCTCGTCTAATAGTTGTAAAGCATCGAACGTTTGTAGTCGTAGACTTTGTATAGGCGTAGGATCTAATATTTTTACTGTCGTGAGTAAACAGATTGTTACCACAACTGCCCAACCACTGTATAACCACTTCATGCATGTATTTATCGTCCGGCTATAATGCTTACTGTCATCATGACTACCGCAAAAATAACAATACATAAACATACTACTGCTGTTACATCTATTGCAAATTTTTTACTTTCTGCTTTACGTTTAGCCTCCATTAATCTGGCTTGTCTAATGACACGTCTTTCACGCATCATATCTTCGTAAAAATTTTGCTGTCCTGTATAGATTAAATACTCTCTCAACTCTTTTTCAAGTTGTGCCATTTTATGTTTTGCGGCTGTAATTTCTAAAGCCTGTGCTTCTACACTACCACCAGCCATATATTTTTTTGCTAAAGATGGATTTTTGCTGTATTGATTTGCTTCTGTAATTGCATCTCTGGCATCAAAAAACCGACCGAAATACCCGGTGACATCTTCAATATCCCGACCCATTTCTACTGCTTTTTTGATTCCGGTAAATGCCTGACTAGCCATCGATATGGCTACGGCGACTTCAATCATCCAAGTGACCTCCTACGTCATTCTTGTCTACCTACAGAAATTATTTATCTAATCTTGTGTTATATTGATAGTGCAACCACCGACGGTTACACATGTTTGAGTTAAATTATAATTTTGTGCTGTGCCACTATTTTGTGTTAAATTTAACGTTGTTGGTTGGGTACCATATAGAGTTATATTGGCATTATGAGCACCATTCCCTTTTTGTACTCCACTTATTTGACTATAGTCTTGATAACTTTTATAGTTTACTGTTTTGTTTCCATCGTTAATTTGTTTCCACCAAATGTCTTGTTCGTCACCATATATCCATATATTTGCAGTATGACTGCCTGGTGTATTAGTATTACCGTTTGTTTGATATCCAACAATAACATTATTATCTCCATGATAATCTAATATAACTTTATGACCACCATGCTCAGAACCATCACCTTGACTAAATGTTGTATCATTTATGTTGTTAAGTCCAACACCTTGACCCCATCTCATTAAATTGTTGTCTCCCCAAAAGTGAAAGCCTGCTTCAGTATATCGACAATTATTGTCTTCTGTACATTTTTGACTAATTTCTATTTCATTATCTACGCCGTCTACGTCTCCACACCAAGTTGAATTAGGGCAATTTACTTTACCCCAAGTACTTGTAAATCCTGCAAATTGCTTCTCGCCTACTTGCGTAATTTTAACAGAGTTTCCATCTCCAGATACAGAGAATTCAACTTCATTGTCTTCTCCCAACTGCCCAATCCACATAGTTAAATTATCTACATTGCCATATTGTAATCCTAAGTCCAAATCAATATGCTGGTCTTTACCTTGTTGGTCAATATTTAAAACTAAATCGTCACCAACCTGGTCTATATGAACATGGTTGTGTCCTTCACCGGCAAATGCATCATAACTTGCTGTTGCACAAAATATTGCTAATAATGTTCCTAATATATACTTCATCTAATCTACCTGTATAATTGTTATAAATGTTCCTTCGCAATCATTAAGACATATTGTGGTGTCTTTTAAGTTACTATCTTCTATAAAGATTTTAGCACTATTACCTGACTGTTGTTTAATACTTACTGTATTAGTTACTTGTCTAAAGAAGAATATTTTACCATCTTCTGTAATAGTATTAAACTGCGTTGTGTCATCAAAACCTAAAGCAGTTCCTGTAATTTTATCGGTTCCTAAACTTCCTTCTGAATTTTCTCCGCCTTTACTTTTACTTTTTCCGCCTACTTCTACACTTTCCTCTTCTATAATTTCTAACAAATCTTGTAAGAAATCTACATCTAAGAAGTTAATGTCTAACTGACTAAACTCTAAATCTTCTGTTGTATCTTTCAATACATCTGCTTCAATGGCATTAGCATCTAATCCATCAAAGTCTAATAATCCACCATCTCCTTTTGATTCTTCTGCTTGTTCATCAACTGCTTCTGTAATCTCAGTTGGTTCACTTACAATAAACATGTTATCAATCATGTTTAAATCCAAATCTGCAAGAAGAACTGGATTAGTTGGTGCTTGTTCATATGTACTAACCATTACAGCCTGAAATGCTTCAGTTAATACTTGTACACCACCATCATTTGTGATAGTAATACTACCACTTGGAGCACAACCTTCTTCTAAACGTACTCCGTCTGTACATCTTTGGTCTGGTAATAATATTACCAAACTTCTTCCCAACTCATCTACAGTAGTAGTAAAGTCGGTTCCCCTAATACCTATAGTAGCAGTAGGAGTTTTTACAGTTATATTTTCTTTTGGTACTAACCCTAACCCGCCAGTGGCAAATCGTGCAGTCCCTTGCACGAAATCTAATGCCATCCTGCTTTTACTGGGGTCAGGATCGTACACATATTCATTAATAACCATGTATGTGTGTTCCGTTAAACTAACTAGTGTGTCATCTATAAACTTTAGTTTAATACGACCATCAATCGTTTCAACTTCGTCCATGCTCTGTATGTCTGTGTCTAGTTCTGCAATCAATTTGTCACCAGACGTCCTTTTAATACTTCCAGGTGAGCCACTTTGCTCAAATACTCCGCCGATACTTTCATTGGCACCGGCGGAAATACTGTATGTTGCACTAAACAATAAAAATGCGTATAAACAAACTTTAGTCAGTTTGTCTGATACTAACTGATGCATTTTCACTATCTAAATCAACGTCGATTTTACCAGGACATACAGGACTACATGTAGCCGCATTACTTTGTAAAAACTGGAAATCACCATCTGAACCTACTAAAACAAATTTTAAGTAGTGGTCAGAGTTACCAGTTTGTTTTGATGTAATAGCATTATCATCACCAGTAATGTTCATTTCCCAAGTTGCGGAACCGGCATCAACTTTAATACCACTTTGTGAAAAAGCAGATGTACTGTTCCAACCAGAACCTGGAGTTCCACCCCAAGTTTTAGTATTATTAACAGCACTTCTAAAGTCGTTTCTGTCCCCTAGTATTGTTAAATCCATATTAAGGTTGTCTGCGGCAAGGTCTCCACCGATGTCAACATCAAATATGTTAGTATCACCTTGAATATTCCAAAGCATATCAACACTATCTGCACTACCTGTTGCACCTATGTTCATATCTACTGAGTTACTATCTCCTAAGAAATATAAATCCCAAACAGTTGAACCAGAACCGTCTCCAGTCCATGCACCAAATATTTCATTACTATCACCATCTTGGATAATATCAATAATCAAGTTTGCTCCAGTAATGACTAAATCACTACCATCAGAAGCATCACCTGTTATTTTGTTACCACTACCAGCCTGTAATATGGTCAAAGTTAAATTATCCCCTTGTTGGTCCAATAAAACTTCGTTATCGTCAGCACCTAAGGCAGGAGCATAAAGTCCAACCGTAAGTCCCATAATCGCGAAGACATTGATTGCAAAATTTCTAAATAAATTTCTAGTCTTCATTATTTTCTCCGTTATTCTTCAGGAGCATTTTCTCCCAAAGTTTTTTGTCGGCTTTGAGGTCCTCTTCATCTATGTCTACTTTCATCCAAGTTGCTTGTTCGTCAGGAGAGAGTTCCTGTACGTCCCACCCTTCAGGGTAAACAATTTTCCAATAACCTCGTTCATCGCCTTGTTGTATAAGTGCCAATACTGCGGCTTCAATAGCCGAACGTACTGCCCACGTTACACTTTCGTTCTCTGTCATACCACTTTCTAGTTCAAGCAACTTGGTATCCATATCTAGGAATCTAAATACGTCTCCGGCTTGTCCAGTACTCAAAATGGTTTTGTATGTCTGTACGTTGAGTAACACTTCGCCGGTGAGTGTGCTAACGGCTCTAAGTGATACTACAACACTATCTCTTCGATATTGATTCGCTGTACCAATACCGAGATATCTTGCACCGTTACCTCCAGTTTCAATATTAGTGTCATATCCAATGACTCCTCCCTCTAATATCATACCTGCAAATAACAATGGTTGGACTCCTTCTGCTGGTTTCTCTTCTGAAGCAAACTGTTCACGAGTACTACGAACAATCTGTCTTTCTCTAACCAAGTTGTCTAGTCCTAAACCTCTTTCTACTACTCTAAACCATGTGCCTTTAGGATCGTCCTTAGCACCTGCGGCTTTGAGTGAATCTATTAATAAATCTTTTGCACCTTGTGTAACAGCGGTGCTGAAACTTGCAACTCCATCTGAACTAAATCTTTGTCCAGTTAAGTCTTCAAATTTATAAACTGCAACCACAGGCATAACCTCTGCCGGTGGCAAATTCCTTAATTTTTTATATGTGGGTAATTCTACAAATTTTGGCTCTTCTATACATTCAAGTAAAGACGTTCCGCAAAGTTTGTCACCAGGAATTGAGACACTAGCACATCCACTAATGAACAAAGCAAATAATACTGCTATAAATCCTACTCTCAATGTCTACCCGCCTAACGTTCCGATACCAATCGGTATCTCAATTTCTGTAACTGTACCGTCAACATCTACAATAGTAAGTCTAATATATTGTACTCCGTCTATGGTAACAATTTGATAAGATACTGCATTATCTTCAATAGAGAATGCACCTTCGGTTGAGTTAGTACAAGTTGGTACTTCTTCTGGGTTACAGAACATACTATCTACCAATCCTTTAGAAATCTGACTGTAAATTCTGCTTTCCAGATTTCTAATAAACTTATTGATAGTACTGTTTGATTCTGCTCTATCTGCCGCTCTTAAAGCCGCTTCAACATCATCCCTAATTTTATCTTTCCTACTTTTTTCCTGATTCTCAATAGTTAAGTAATGAGCGCCAGTACCAATACCACTGAAACTAGGGTTCTTAAATTTATGTTTAAGTTGGTCTGCAAATACAGTTTGGCTACTAAAATAAAGTAGCATTACACCAATACCTAATATACGTCCTGTGATTTTATTCATTTTCCTTTTTTCTCCTTAAGAATCTTCAGTTCTTCAACTGCTTCTTCCTCCTCATGCTCTTCGATAACTTTTCTTCGAGCATTATATTCTAAAACCACATTAACCTTTTGTTGCAGTCTTATCATATCTTGATCCAACATCCTTGTTTGGTCAATAACTTTGATTAATGCCATATGCATTTTTCCAAGTTCTGGCTTCACATGTGTTCCAATGTAATTCCATACATAGTATATAAAGTAACCTAAACCTACACATGCAACTACAGGAAAACCGTAATCAGATATTAAGCCTGCTATGTCCATCTAGTCTCTCCTTGCGTCGATACTCCCGTCTTCAATAAAATTTTCTGCTCGGGCTATTCTATCTATATCAGGTCTCAATTCTAATGCACTAGATACTAATAAGTCAATTTTCATCATTTCGTTACTCATAGTTCGTGCTCTGTCTTCCAACATCACGCAAAATTTAGTAAGTGTCTGAATTTGGCCCACCACTCCGGCAAGCATTTGCTTTATTGTTAAGAAAATAAAGTAACCCATTACCAATGCTCCGACAATAGGAAACCCGACTTCCGCAATTAGTTTGAAAATCTCACTCATCTGTACTGCACACTCTGTTTATTTGTTTTTATAGTAGTGTAAATTGTGTTTCGTTACTCTGTACTCTACATGCATATTTATCCAAAAGTTGCCAATTTTTTTGGTAGAGGATAGCATTTTGGAATTTTTTCTTGATAAATAAACGTGTAACACGAATGTAACATAGTACATTTGAGAATCATGTTTTACAAACCTCATTAGAGATGATGTAAGACCAATGTATATGGGAAATTCGGTTACCTCAATCGGAGAAGAAAATGGCGAAATCCTTAGGAATAGTAGCCAATGCAACTCAACGTTTTGCTTTGGACTACTTTAAAAAATTTGACACGATGATGAAAGCCGGTAGACTTACCAATGTGGCTAAGATAGCCGGAGTTACTAGTTAGTCAAAAAAAAGCACCCTTAATGGGTGCTTTTTTATTTCTTTAAAAAAAGATTAACCTTGTTGATTAGGGTCTTCAATTACCGGTGCAGGTTGCACAGGTGCATCTTCAACAACTTCTTCTGGTGCCACTTCTGGTTCAGGAGCAACTTCAGGAGCAGGTTCCATTTCTGGTGCCGCTTCTTCAGGCATTACTTCTTCAGGAGCAACTTCGACATTTGCTTCTTCAGGCATACTTTCAGGCGCAACTTCTACGTTTGCTTCTTCTGGCATACTTTCAGGTGCAACTTCTACATTTGCTTCTTCATAGTGTACTTCATCATGGTCTAGCATGACATTTGCTTCTTCTACCCAGGCTGTGTCCTCAACTTAACAATTAGCATCTTGCTCTGCAAGTTCACAAGGAACGTATGCCCAAGTCATTGCTTGTGCTTGTTCTTCTGCTATTTCGTTTTGTTTTTCTGATAATTCATTGAATAGGTCTCTGGCATTTTTTCTTTTATCAAGTTCTATACCTATTGCACGACCTTCGACTTCCAACATATCTTTAATACTTTTTTCCATTTCATTCGCTTGATGTTGCATGTCTTCAAGCATTTGTATCATTGATTCAGATTGGTACATAATATCTCCTGTTTATGTATATTTGTTTATTCTGCTGTATCTGTGTGGGATTTGCATTCGCTTTTGAATACAAAGGTATTTATCATTATATAAATATTAATGTACAGTAACGTACAACACACATACACACAGGAGAATACAATGAGTAATTCAAAAAGTGGGTTCGAATTAAGAACCGATATCTTAGGAATGGCTATGGGATTGTTAGAAACTAACAGAGACCAGGTTACAAATTCCTTTTTCAGCATACCAGATGAAGAAAGAGTTAATGGTGAGAAAGCACCAGTTGTTACTATCACTACGGATGAAGTAATTAAAACTGCACAAGAACTTTATACTTTCGTAAACGAGAAATAAAGTCATAAAAAAAGGCAGGGTAAAACCTGCCTTTTTCTTTTAATTCTTTTATTACATCATATTAACTAATACTTCAATAACACCTTCTCCACTCTCGTTAGAACCAACTGCTTTACCAATTATTCTACCTGGTTGTGCGTTATTATCTACCATAGCATGACCTTTAACAGAACTGCTTACTAGTAAATCACCTTTAGCAACTGGACCAGTAACCTTAGTAGGTACTCTTCCTGTTAGTGCTAGGTATTGACCTTCGCCTTCGCTGTTCATCATGTATGCTGGATCAGTACTTATAACACCTGCAACTCTATGGTCACATTCGTGTTCACATGCAGTAATTTCTGCTTCACCACCGAAGCATACTACTGTACCTGCATCAAGTTCTTCATCAGTTGTATATTTCTCAGCCAAATCCGCATATTTTGCCGAACTAGCCACACCTGAAAAAAGAACACTATGTATTTCTGCATATCTTAAAGAACCTGTTCCTAAGTCAACTGCATTATCTGAGCCAGGTGTAATATCACCTGAATGTGAGTCGTTAGCATCGCTTCTTAAGAAACTGCCACTATCAATACTGTCTAATGTTGTAGCATTAACGTTTAATGCATTTACAAAAGCAGTATCTACTCTTGCATCAATAAGGGTATTGGTGGCTGGTCCTGTGTAAGTAATTGTTCCACTACTATATCCTAAACTACCATCTCCACCTGCGTCAGTAACTGTGATTGCCGCTTGGGCTCTAGCATTTGTGAAGAATAAGTTTGTTGAACCTTCTGTAACGTCATCTGAATCACCACTTAATTCACTTAATGCATCTGCTGTATCAACTTGTGCATCAACGTATGCTTTAACTGATTGCTGTGAAGGAACTTTAGTAGCACTATTAGATGCCATGTTATCTTCATCAACTAATGCGTTTGTAATTCTAGCATCTGCTCTTGCGTTTGTAAAGTATAAGTTACTTGAACCTTCTGTAATTTCATCTGTATTATCTTTACCTGCCACCTGAGCATCAACGTATGCTTTAACTGATTGCTGTGATGGAAGTCTAGTAGCACTATCACTTGATAAATCATCTTCATCAATTAATGCCGCTGTTATTCTTGCGTCTGCTCTTGCGTTAGTATAATATAAGTTATCGCCTTCAGTAATGTCTGTAGTTGTTAATGCTTCAGAAACTGTAATAGTATCTGCCGCATCATCATATGTTACACTAATATTACCTGAACCAGAAAGTCTAGCACCAACTTTATCCATAACTCTTTCATCTGTATAGTATAAGTTACTGCCTTCACTTAAATCACCTGTATCAGACGCCGCTAATTGAACAGCAAATCTGGCATCTGCTCTTGCATCTGCTCTAGTATTTGTAAAATAAAGGTTAGTTGAACCTTCTGCTAACTCGTCTGTGCTAGTTGCTATAGTAAAGTATGTTGATCCATCATTTGTAAATTGCCATTTATCAGTAGTTTCGTTAAATTGCAAAACTACATCTGTACTTGATCCTCTATCAACTGTTAAACCTGCGTTTTCAGTTGGAGATCCACTTGTTCCATTGTTAAGTACAATATTGTTATCTTCTAATGCTAACGTTTCTGTATTAATTGTTGTAGTTGTACCATTAACTGTAAAGTTACCTGTAACTACAATATCGTTACTAAATGTTTTGTTTCCGCCAACAGTTTGTGTTCCTGTAGTTACAACAACTGTACTGTCTACTGCAAGTACACCACTTGATGCATCTATACCAGTACCTGCCATTGCTGTGGCTATATCCGCTAATGATTCTTTCTTCGTGCTATTATCTGATGCATCTATAATTGGTATTAAATCGTTTGCAACGTCTACCGTTGCCGCTGTTAATTCGTTTAAGTCCAATGCTAAACTTAATGCACCACTTGTTCCACCGCCTGATAAACCATCACCAGCAGTAACACCTGTTATATCTGCTGTTGTGCTTAACACACCATTTGTTGCTGTTAAGTTTGTACCTGCCATTGCTGATACTAAATCTGCTATTGCTTCTTTCTTTGAACTACTGTCACCAGCATCGATAATTGCAATACTATCATTTGCAACATCAACTGTTGCGGCTGTTAATTCGTTTAAGTCTAGTGCAAGTGATACTGCACCACTTGAACCGCCGCCACTTAAACCGTCACCTGCTGTAACGGCACTAATGTCGCCTGTTTCTGAAATGCTTAATTGTCCTGAACTTGCTGATAAACCTGATCCTGCTATTGCACTTACAAAGTCTGCAATAGATTCTTTCTTACTTGAACTATCTCCTGCATCGATAATTGCTATGCTGTCTGCATCTACGGCTACTGTTGCCGCTGTTAATTCGTTTAAGTCTAAGGCTATGCTTAATGCTCCAGAAGTTCCACCACCGCTTAATCCGTCACCTGCCGTAACTGCTGTAATGTCTCCTATTTCTGAATATTTTGCTAGCCTGTGTCCACCTGCTGTTGACCCATCGTGGACTCTAAGGGTATCTAAATCTGTATCGACGGTAATTTCACCTACTAACCCAGTAAACGAACTGTGTTGAGATGTAGTTCCTCGTCTCCATTGAATTGCTGTGGCCATTTTTAATTCTTCCTATATGTTCTACAATTTGTGTAGTCTACGTTCACGTCTGAACATAGTCAAAAAGGCATTGTGCCATTTTATAACTGTATTTATCGAAAGTTACTTGATTTGTGCTTCTACAACACCCGTTCCAGTTGATAGATGTTCACCGATTGCAACACCTATCATACTAGGTCCTGTTACGTGATATCCTTTGAACGGTGCCGCTTCTGCGTGGCCCGGAGTGTTACTACAAATTAGTACATCTCCTTTTCTGACTGCGCCAGTAACTTTAACAGGAACTCGTCCTCTTAATGCTAATGTTATGCCGCCTTCTAAATCTTTGTTCATTAAAAATGCTGGGTCTGTACTAACAACACCTGCTATGCTTGGGCAGTTTTGTTTAGTTGATTGTGTTACTTCTTTGTTACCACCAAATACCATTACAGTACCTACGCCATAGTCTGCATCAGGCAAATATCTTTCTGCCAAATCCGCATATTTTGCCGAGGTTGCCGTTCCTTCAAAACTAACAGCATGTATTTCCGCATACCTTAAAGAGCCTGTTCCTAAATCAACTGCATTATCTGAAGCAGGTGTAATATCACCTGTATGTGAATCGTTAGCATCTGCTCTTAAGAAAGCAGTACTGTCTAAACTATCTAATGTATCTGCATCTACATTTAAGGCATCAATTGCCGCTTTAGTAATTCTTGCATCTGCTCTTGCATCAGTATAGTAAAGGTTAGTTGAACCTTCACTTAAATTATCTGTGTCGGCAGTTACAAAGTTTCCTGTAACTTCTAATGTACCTGTAACTTTTGCACCACCACTTACTGTTTCAAATACTGGACTATTATTAAAATATAATGTTTGTCCTGCACCTGAATTAGTTGCTATACTTGTTTTTGTTCCTGCGGCGTTTGTAATATATGTTGTACCAGAACGTATTTTAATACTTCCTGTACCAACGTCTGTAATGAAACTGTCAACACCATCATGGTAGATTTCTAAATCAGGACCATCACCAAATATTGCTTTTTCGTTATCAGCATAAAGTATATTATGTCCGTTTATATCTAAGTTACCACCTAGTTGTGGAGTTGTATCTTCTGATAGATTGTTAATACTAACTGCTTGAACTCTTGCGTCTGTATAATATAAATTAGTTGAACCTTCTGAAATGCTATCTGTATTAGCACCTGTAATAGTTGCATCTGTTACAGTTAATGTTCCACCTGAAGGGATAGTTACGCCGTTTGTAAATGTTTTAACACCTGCGGCACTTTGTGCACCAGTTGTTCTTAGAACTGTTGTATCTACATCAATAGTACCACTACCAAATACAATGCCATTACCACCATCTAAATAATTTTCTACTGTAGTGGTTATGAAACTTGCGTTGGCTACTATGTTATCTGCATTTACATCTATACCATCACCGCCTACAACATTAAGTGCTACTGTACCTGAAACACCACCACCGGTCATACCATCACCAGCAGTAACTCCTGTAACTGTACCACCAATTGTGTTTACATCAACAAATGATAAAGTACCACTACCGTCTGTTGTTAATACCTGATTAGCACTACCATCTGCTGTTGGATATGTTAATCCTGCAACTTCTAATCCTGTGCTGTTAATTAATTCTAATTTATTGGACCTAAGTCTAGCAAGTATAGTTTGTGTTCCTGCTTTTTGAGCCGCAAATTCAAACCCACCATCTTCTGAACCATCTGATGCGTCAAGAATTTTACCTGTAATTTTTCCAAATAATGTTGATTGTCCTGCATCATTTTCACCTTGGAATGCAATTTGTCCTAAGTAATCTGCGTCTGCCGGACTTGCACTATTTCTATATAATTGTAATTGTGGACCTGCGGCATCAGTGGCATCCGTTGAGGATATAACCATATCTGATGTAAATGTTTTAGCACCACCAATGCTTTGTGCTCCGGTAGTTCTTATAACTGTACTATCAACATTTACTGTAATATCACCACTTGATCCTCCGCCACTTAAACCATCTCCTGCAACAATACCTGTTACGTCACCTACTAGGTCATTGTCAATAACAAATGTACCTGCGGCGTCATCGTATGTTACAGTTATATTAGCACCACCTGATACTAATACGTTTACTCTATCATCTACTGCTTCAGAAAAATCACTAACTTGTGATGCTGTAATATTAATGGCAGTAGTTGCCGCTCCAGTTAATCTACCTTGTTGGTCAACTGTAAATGTGCCTACTGATCCAGCGGCTCCATAAGTTGCTGGTGTAACTGCTGTATTATCTAGTGCTACTGTTAATGTATTAGAAGCACCTGAAGTACTAATTGCATTACCACCTGCAATAGTTAATGTTTCACTATCTAAGTCTATGCTTAATGCACCGCCTGAGTCTCCTTGGAAGTCCAGGTCTTCTGCTGTTAGTTGTGTATCAACGTATGCTTTAACACTCTGTTGTGATGGAACATGCGTTGCACTATCAGACGCCATGTTATCTTCGTCTTTAATTGCGTTTGTAATTCTTGCATCTGCTCTAGCATCTGTATAAAATAAATTTGTTGAACCTTCTGTAATATGGTCACTAGTTCCTGGAATACTAAATTGTCCAGTGCCGTTTGTATAACCTACTGATCCTGCTGTAGCACTTAAATTGCCTCTAGCAATATCTCTAATGTTATCACTGTTTGCTGTAATTGTAATAACGTTTGCCGCACTAACAGAACTGTCTATGCCTGTTCCTGCTGTTAATTGTCTTAAGTAATAAGTGTTACCTGATAATGTTGCTAATGCATGGTCTCCAGTACCGTCACCTAAATTTAAAGTTGTAACTGTAGCATCAATTAAGTCTACAACTGCATTACCTTGAATACCTTTTAGTTTGTTAGTTGAAGAATCATAAAATATTGTACCATTAACTAATAAGTTTGCTGGTGTATGTCTAGCACCTAAACTTAAAGCACCATCAACTGTTAATCTTTCTAATGGTCTTTGTCCTGTTGTATATTGTGCTGATGTTCCTAAATCAAAAACACTTGTATATGTTGCAACGTTACCAAAGTCTCCAATAAATGTTGTAGATTTACCAAAGTTTTGATAGTGTGCTCTTGGCACACCAACTTCAACTGCATTATAACTTGCTACTGCATTAAGTGTTCCAACAGTTTCACTACCTAAATAAGTATCTGTACTATCTGCATTACCAGTTAAAACTAAAATGTTTGATCCGGAAATCATTGTAGCAGATACTGTAGTGTTACTTCCTGACAATGAACCTAAATCAGTTTTATAAAAAATTGTTCTTACGTTTGAAGAATAAGTTTGTCCTGCGGCAAAAGTAGCATTAGCCGACTTAACATGTCGCATGTTACTAACTGAAGTAAACGTACCTGCACCATTATTTTGGTCATCTACACTTGCATTACCATCAATACCACGTTGTATTAAAAGGTCACCTGTTACTGTTAAGTTTCCAGCTCTTGTTTGACTATCTGCTGTTGGGTTAGAATCAAAGTAATCACCTCCAGTTGCATTACCATTAAAAGTATGTGCTACAGTAAATGAAGTAGCATTTGGTGTAGCCGCTACATCAAAAGTACCATGAGCGCCAGCATTATTTGTATTTTGTATTGTATATCGTTCAGCAACTCTAACTCTATGAGCACCGGTTGTGGTAACAGTCATTGTTGTTCCGTCACCAGATATTGAAGTAATGTTACCACTTATAGTTTGTTCACCTTGGTGTAATACAGCATAAGAGTGGTCATACTTTTTAGTGTTAATAAAAATATTTTGCTGGTCATCTGCATTTTTAAATGATATGGCATTGTTTGCCGAATTAGGATTACTTAAATCAGCATTATTACCGTCAACAATTAAACCATTTGCTAATTTAGTACCTAGTATAAAGGAATACGATGCTTGTATTTCATAATCTTTATCAACTTTTTCAGTATCTGTATAAGTTTTTAAATTATTATTTGCAGTTACAATATTGGCTTCTGCCGCGGCAATTGATGCCACTAACGTATTTGAAACTGATGTACTATTGTTTAATGAATCTGTTATTTCTCTTAAAGTATCTAGTTGTGCTGGAGCACCGCCAATTAAATCATCTAATTCTGTTTGCACATAAGCCGTTGTGGCAAGTTTAGTACTGTTATCATTTGCTGAAGCAGTAATACCTGTTGCCGCCGCACCTGCACTAAAAGTTGCTCCGGTGAAGTCTGTTGTTCCTGTATAAACATAATCTGCTGTTAATGTATCATTTCTATCTGTTGTAACAACATCTGCTGTTACATCTATAACACCATTTGCTTCTGTAACATAAGTACCGTTTTGAATGTATGCACTAATGGCTGTATTAAAATCGTTAACTTGTGAACTCGGTACTGATATGTTTACATCTGCCGCCGCAGTTAAACGTCCTTGTGCGTCTACTGTAAAGGTTGGTATTGCTGTAGCACTACCGTAACTTGCGGCTGTAACTGCCGTGTCATCTAAAGTTATAACACCATTTGCTTCTGTTATTCCAGTTCCTCCGGAAACAAAGGCTGTAATGGCTGTATTGAAATCGTTAATCTGTGATGATGGAATATCTATTACGGCGTTTGCCGCCGCTGTTAATCTACCTTTTGCATCTACAGTATATGTTGGAACTGTTGTAGCACTACCATAAGGTCCTGCTGTAACAGTTGTGTCAACTAAATCTATTGTAATATCGGAACCGTCATCTGTTCCTTGACTTGCAACAATAATATTACTGTTGCCAACACCTTGTGCTGATTGAACATAAGCACCAGTTGTATCTGTTCCTAGTGCTACTGCATTTGCTTGTACAGTTGTGGTTGCTACAGTTAATGTAACATCTCCACTACCATCAATTAAAATACTTCCTGAACCAGCAACATCACCTGTAAGTGTTGTTGTTAATGTTCTTCCTGTTTGCCATTTATCTGCTGTATTGGCTATACCTGTAAATCTTGTTCCAAAAATTCTACCTGTTTCTGAACCATAAGCATTTGGCGTAATTACTGTTGTACCAATTGTTGTATTACCTACAACGTTAAGTGATTGTGCAACATTCAAGTCTTGTGATATTTCTGTATCTTGACTTACTATTAAAGTGTTAGCAGTTGCGTTACCACTATATAAAAGTTGAACGTTACTTCCAGCATTTGAATTAATTTGAAGGTATGCTTCAGCAACATCGCTGTCGCTGTTAATTACATAACCATCTGCGTCGTTTACTGTTTGCGTATCTGCGTTAAAAACTACGTTACCTTTACCTGTTACAGTTCCGTGTACTAATAGATTTCCAAATACGACTAGATTCTCATCTGGATTAAAATTTGATTGTTTACTCATCGTTAATGTGTTTCCGCCAATAATAAATTGCTTTAGTTGTATTTATCTAATTGGGAATAAAATCAAAAAAAAGCACCTCCCGAAGGAAGTGCTTTTTAAATGTCTGCTATTCGCAGTTTGAATTAAAACTAATTCTTACTGGAATGCTACGTTTGATAAAGTAATTGCATCAACGTAGTCAGCCGCGTTACCCAATGAACTTGCTGTGTTAGTAAGTTCGATGTAACCGTATCTTGTCATAAATGACACGACAGGTTCGAATGTAGCAGGGTCCATAACTGGGCCTGTGCTCATTAGTGGGATATACGGACAGTAGAACGCAGGAGCATCAGTTTCGCTTGATCCTTTGTATCCAACAAGTACTTTAGTACCGTCAGCCGCATAACTATCAACAAAAACTTTGATAGAACCGTTTAAAGTTCCAGCAAGTTTAGTGTTAGTAGGTGCTTCAAAAGAACCTTCAGTTGTTCTAGCAAAAGTTGAAGTAGATGCTGATTGTAATATAGTAAGTGCTTCTGGAGAAACAACTATATAGTTACCTGCGCCTCTTCTTGTTCTTGCCGCGATTCTGTTTGCCGCTCTGTTGATCTCAATAGCCAATACTGCATGTCTGTCACCAACGTAAGTTTGTGTACCAGTCACAGAGTTAAAGTCTAATGTAGTTCCTGCACCAGCAAGTGTTCTTAAAGAACCAATAATTTCTTGGTCGATTTCAACAACAATCTCTTGTGCTAGAGCCTGCATAATTTCTGCTTCAACATCAAGACCATGCATTGATTCAGCATCTTGTGCCGATTCAAAAGTCCATCTTGCAGATAGACGTCTTGTTTTTGCTTCAACAGTTTGTTTTAAGATTTGGATGCTCATTTTCTTACCTGCAGTTCCTTCTGACGCCGCTGTAGCATCTGGTGAACCTGAGTAAGCATTAGCAATCTTAAATGGTGAAAGTGCTTCATCACCAGGATTAACTCCTGTTGCACTCTCGGCATACCTTGTTCTTAAAGTATGGATTTGTCCTACTGGACCACTCATTGGTTGTACACCAACAAGTTCGTTAGCAATGACTGAAGGCATAACCCTTCTAATCAAAGGTAACATTACTTTGTTTAAAGTTGCAACGTTGCCAGACTGAGTCGCTCCACTAGTTGCGGATTCCTGAAGATATCTTTTAGTATTCTCGAGGACCACATCTAATGTACCTTTACGAGAACCGTTAAGTCCTTCTAAAAGTGCGTCCTTAGTTGCTGACCAGTTGCTTTCAAATAATTCTGCCATTTCTTATCTCCTAATTTGAAAGTCCGGCTAATTTACGGATATTCTCAATTTCGACAATATCCTGTCCATCTTCAGTTGAAGTCTGAACGTTTTTGTCACCAGTGTGTTCTGATGTCACTGATTCCGTTAATGGCTTTCTAGATTCTTTAGGTAGTGCTTCGCCGTCTAAAACACTAGGAAGGTATTTGTTAAATTGCTTCTCTAGGTTTTCTGTTTTTACACTCTCTAATAAATCAACCATTATTTCTTTTTTGCCTTTTGCTAAAGGTTTAAGCAATGAGTCCATTTGCTCTTTACGAGCATATCTGTCATTTGCTACATTCAATTTTGATTCAACAAGTTTAGTTGCTTCTGCTTTCGCTTCAGCATCTGCTTTTGCTTCGTCTAATTGCTCTTTAACATCAGCGATTTGTTTTTCTAAATCTTTTACGTCTGAAGATTCATTCAAGTAACTTGAACGATATTCATTTGCAAAGGATTCAAAGATTCTGCGACCGAAATCGTTTTCTCTTGCGGCTGTGATGTCATCTCTAAACTGTTTAACATTCTCTGTTACGATATTGTTTACAGTTTGTTCGACCTTGTCAGCGGCACGTTTGATAAAGTCTTTTTTGGCTTCTGCAAGTGCTTTTTTACCTTCAGTAACCATTTTAACTTTTTGTTCTACTAATGCTTGTTTGTCTTCGTGGAATTCTTTAAGTTCTCCACTTAATTGTTCAACAACAAAGTCATCAAGTTTAGAAACATGTTCACCTACTTGGGTTCTCTCATCTCTTAACTCTTTAACTTCTTTTGCTAACTGTTCTGCAACAAACTTCTCTAATTTCTTAGAGTGTTCGCTAACAGCCTTTTTGTAAGCAACTCTTTCTTCAGCGACTTTTTGTTTATCTTCAGCAAGTTCAACCATTTCT